>Ga0209800_10001765_pt1 | contig 21091 bp, 20 predicted proteins | sample Higcelweek8metaG_FD_187174 | JGI IMG/M metagenome (GOLD analysis project Ga0209800, IMG submission 187174) | Freshwater pond sediment microbial communities from the University of Edinburgh, under environmental carbon perturbations - High... | ecosystem: Environmental > Aquatic > Freshwater >...
GGGCAAAATCTTGTTGGTCCCCGCGCCGGTGAGGGCGGAAAGATACAGCACCGGCACATAGGAGCAGATGCGCAGGGCCTCGCCATAGGCCTCGCGCAGGTCGTCCATGCGCTCCTTCGGCACCAGATCGACCTTGTTCACCGCCACCATGAAGGGCGTGCGCTGCTCCGCCAGATAGGCGATGAGCCGCTTGTCCTGGTGGCTTAAGCCCTCCACCGCGTCGAGGACGAGGATGGTCACATCCGCACGCTTGCTCGAGGCCAGGGCGCGGAACACACTGAGCTTCTCCAGATGGTCGGTGATGGACGCGCGGCGGCGCACGCCTGCCGTGTCCACAAAGGTGTAGCGGCGGCCGTTCTGCTCAAAGCCGATGTCCACGCTGTCGCGGGTGGTGCCGGCGATGTCGCTGACGATCTGCCGGGCCTGCCCCACCAGGGCGTTGACCAGCGAGGATTTCCCCGCGTTGGGGCGGCCAAGCATGCAGAGCTTGAGCCCCTGCTCCGGACCGTACACGGGTTCGGGCTTGAGGAAAGGCCGGGCCAGCTCGGCCGTGCGGGCGCGCAGATCGTTCAGGCCATAGCCATGCGCCGCGGAAACGGGCGCGATCTCGAAGCCCAGGCCGTGATAGTCGGCCGTGGCCTTGGCCTCGATCTCCGGCCCGTCGATTTTGTTCACCACAAGCAGCACCGGCTTGCCAGAAGCGCGGATCTTCTCGCTCACGGCCTGGTCCAGCCCGGTCATGCCCTCGCGGCCATCGACCACGAAAAGCACGACATCGGCCTCGAACAAGGCTTCGGCGGCCTGCTCGAACACGAACTTGTCCATGCCGCCCTCGTCGGCGTCGGGCAGCATGCCGCCGGTGTCGATGATGGCGACGCGCAGGTCGTCCTCGAACATTTCGCCGTACACGCGGTCGCGGGTGACGCCGGGCAGGTCATGGGTGATGGACTTGTTTTGCCGCACAAGACGGTTGAACAGGCTGCTTTTGCCCACGTTGGGGCGGCCTAAAAGAGCGATGATGGGCAACATGGTCGGTTTCCAGATGCCCAGCCGGGACCCCCCTCAATGCAGGGGCCCGGCCGGGTCTTGGTTGTTTCTTGCTGTTACAACAAGGCGTCGATGGCCTCGGCCACCTTGACGCCGGAAAGCAGCATGCCCCCGAAGATGGGGCCCATGCGGTACGAGCCGAAGGCCGCGTTGGCGGCCATGCCGGCCACCCACACGCCGGGATACACCTCGCGCGTGTGGCGCACGGTGTTGGCCTCGGCCACGTCGGCCCACATGGATTGCTCACCCTCGATGCCGCCGCTGGGCGTATTGAGCTTCACGTCGTTCTTGCGCACCAGGGTCTTGAGCATTTCCACATCGTGGCCCGTGCATTCTATGGCATGTTTGCAGTGAAGCACAAGCGGGTCCACGTGCAGCCGCGCAATCTCCACCGGGCTGGAGTTGACAACCAGCCCCATGACGCGCTTCACGCCGTCCACCTCGCGCAGCACCACGTCCTCAACGCTCATGCAGTTGAAGACATGCGCGCCGGCCTTGGTGGCCTGGTAGGCCAGGGCCGCGGTGGCTGCAACGGAGTCGGCCACGAAGTATCCGGGCTTGAACTCGGTCAGGGCCACGCCGGCGTCTTCAAGAATGCTCTTGGCTTCTTCCTGCACGACGATGGACGTCCAGGTCATGCCGCCGCCCCACATGCCGCCGCCAACGGAGAGCTTGCGCTCGAACAAGGCAACCTTGCGCCCGGCCTTGGCCAGCTTCCACGCGGCGGTGAGCCCGGAAGGCCCGCCGCCCACGATGGCGACATCCAGGTACAGGCAGCTCTTGAACTTGTCGAAATAGGTGCTGGCGATGGCCTCGGTCACAATCCTTTCGTCAATGATCATCTCGTCCTCCTGCAACAGTAAGCGGTTTTTCAACAAACGCGCCTCAAACGAAAAGCCGTCCCGATGAAGGGACGGCACTTCGCAGTGTTGCTTGTCTCCCTTCGTCGGCATTACCCGAATCAGGTTCCCGGTCGACCCCTCAGCATGCGCATGGGGTCCTCTCAGCCCGGTTTTACCGAGCTCCCGCAGGACGGCTTGTTCCTAAAACGGAACTATTTAAAAAGCTTTGCTATGGCCTCCGTGTACGGGGCGGTAAGCACGCCCTTCTCGGTGATGATGCCGTGGATGAGCCGGGCCGGGGTCACGTCGAAGGCGAAGTTGAACACGTCGACGCCGTCCGGGGTGATCTGGGTCGCGCCCACGTGGGTCACCTCGCGCGGGGTGCGGTTCTCGATGGGAATCAGCGAGCCGTCGGCGGTCTCCGGGTCGATGGTGGACACCGGGGCGGCCACGTAGAACGGGATGCCGAACTCTTTGGCGAGCAGGGCCACGCCAAAGGTGCCGATCTTGTTCGCGGCGTCGCCGTTGGCGGCTATGCGGTCCGCGCCGACGATGACCTTCCGCACCAGACCGCGCTGCATGAGCAGCGCGCAGGCGTTGTCGCAGGCGACCTTCACCGGGATGCCGTCCTTGTGCAGCTCATAGGCTGTCAGGCGCGCGCCCTGCAAAAAGGGCCGGGTCTCGTTGGCGATGACGTTGATCTTCTTGCCCTGCTCCACGGCCGCGCGGATGGGCGCGAGCGCGGTGCCGTACCCGGCGGTGGCCAGGGCGCCGGCGTTGCAGTGGGTCATCACGGTGTCGCCGTCGGCCAGCAGGTCCGCGCCGGCTTTGCCGATGGCCTCGCAGGTGGCGATGTCCTCGGCGTGGACGATCTTGGCCTTGGCCAGCCAGAAGGCGCACAGCTCATCGAGGCTGAAGGCCGGGTTCTTGGACCACTCGGCCTGCATGAGGCGCACAGCCCAGCGCAGGTTCACGGCCGTGGGCCGCGCGGTGGCGATCTCCTCCAGCTTGGCGGAAAGCGCGGCCTTCCAGTCGCCGTCGGCCGGGGCGTGGTCCGCCACCTCGCGCGCGGCGAGATAGCAGCCGTACGCGGCGGTGACGCCGATGGCCGGAGCCCCGCGCACCACCATGACCACGAGAGCCTCGCAGATGTCCTTCACGGTCTTGCAGACGAACCATTCCTCGCGCGTGGGCAGATAGCGCTGATCCAACAAAACCAGAGCGTCGTGCTCCGGGGAGTACTGGATGTGATCGGTCATCGGTGATCCTTCTGGTGGTGTTTCCCTTGGGGGGTGAATTATTTCAGCTTCTCGGCGAGGAGCTGGTTGACGACGGCCGGGTTGGCCTGGCCCTTGGTGCGGCGCATTATCTGCCCCACAAAAAAGCCCATGAGTTTGGTCTTGCCCGCGCGGTAGTCGGCCAGTTCCTTGGGGTTCTCGGCCAGCACGGCGTCAATGTCCGCCGCCAGGGCCGAGGTGTCGGAGATCTGCACCAGGCCCTTGGCCTTGACCAGCGCTTCGGGGTCGCCGCCGGTCTCCAGCAGCTCGGGCAAAATGTCCTTGCCGCTCTTGGCGCTGATCTGCCCTTCCTCCACAAGCCGCACCAGGGCGGCCAGGCTTTCGGGCGTCAGCTTCAAGTCCGCCGCGCGGCCGCCGTGGGTGTTCAGCTCACGCAGAATGTCGGTCATGATCCAGTTGGAGATCTTCTTGGGCTCGTTGAAGGCCTTGACCGCGGCCTCGTAGTAGTCGGCCAGGTCGCGCTCGGCGGTCAGCACCTCGGCGGCGTCGGCCGAAAGGCCGTACTGCTCCATGAAGCGCGCTTCCCGCGCCTTGGGCAGCTCCGGCAACTCGGACTTCCACTGGGTCAGCCAGTCTTCCGAGAGCACCAGGGGCACAAGGTACGGGCAGGGGAAATAGCGGTAGTCGTGGGCTTCTTCCTTGCCGCGCAGGGACTGCGTGGTGCCTTTGTTCGCGTCGTACAAACGCGTCTCCTGCACAACGCACTCGCCATCCTCCACGAGATCAATCTGGCGTTCGACCTCGTACTCGATGGCTTTCTGCACATGCTTGAAGCTGTTCAGGTTCTTGAGCTCCGCCCGGGTGCCGAAGGCCTCCTGGCCAAAGGGCCGCACGCTCACGTTGGCGTCGCAGCGGAAGGAACCCTCCTCCATGTTGCCGTCGCAGATGTCCAGGTACACCAGAATACTGCGCAGGGCCTTGAGATAGGCCACGGCCTCCTCGGCGCTGCGCATGTCCGGCTCGGAAACGATCTCGATGAGCGGCACGCAGGAGCGGTTCAGGTCCACATAGCTGGCGTTGTCCGCCGCGGAGTGGATGTTCTTGCCCGCGTCCTCTTCCATGTGGATGCGCGTGACGCCCACGCGCTTCGGCCCCTTTTCGGTGACGATGTCCACATGCCCGTGCTCGCAGATGGGCAGTTCGAACTGCGAGGTCTGGTAGCCCTTGGGCAGGTCGGGGTAGAAGTAGTTCTTGCGGGCGAAGATGCTCTTGCGGTTTATCTCGCAGTCGATGGCGATGCCCATCTTGGCCGCGTATTCCACCACCTTCTTGTTCAGCACAGGCAGAACGCCGGGCATGCCGGAGCACACGGGGCAGACGTTCTCGTTCGGGTCCACGCCGAATTGGGTGGAGCACCCGCAGAAAATCTTGGACTTGGTCTTGAGCTGGGCGTGCACCTCAAGTCCGATGACGGTCTCGTACTTCGCAGCCATGAGCCCCCCTTTGCCGCGCGCCTACGCCCCGGCCTTGCGGGTGTAGAGTTCCGGGTTCAAGCGCGGATCGTTGTACATCTTGAACTGGTAGTAGACCTTGGGCCGCTTGAGGCCCGCGGCGTAATCGGACACGAGGTCGTCCACGGCCAAGGCCAGGTCGGTGCGCTGCTCGGTGAGCACGGCGAGCTTGCGCTGGCATTCGAGGACGAATTCCGGGGCAACGCCGGCCCGCTCGGCCTGCTCGTTCATGTGGAACGTCTTGAGGGCCAGGATGGACCCGCGGTCCAGGGCCACGCCGATGGTTTCGGTGTTGAAACGCGCGCGGCCGACCACGGGCGCGGCAGGCAAAATGGGCTCAAAGGCGCGCACAAGAAACAGGTCCAGGCGCTCGATCAGGTCGTTGCGCTCCTGGTTCAGCTTGTCGATGGCGTATTTGCAGTCCGCAATGAGCTGAGGTCCGGCGTCCTTGCGGCGCGCGCGGTCCTCCACGTGCCACAAGCGGAAGTTGCACCAGTGCTGGCGCTGCAGCAATTCGAGGAAGCCCTCGGCATCGTCTGCCGCGGTCAATTCTGCGGAAAACTGAGGCTCCTGGCGGTGCCAGTCGGTGGCGGCCTGCGCCTGGGCCGCAAAAGCCCGGCCCAGCAGGGAACGGATATCGTCGAAGGAGAAAGTGCTCATTGTCCTCTCGTATACTTGGCCCGCAGGGCGTTCTTGCTCACGAGCAGATGCAGGCCCGCGCTGGTGCGCAGGCCGGATTCCAGGCGTTCGGCGGTGTCGCCGCCGCCCAGATAGAGATCGAGCCGGTGCCCGCGGATTGCGGAACCGGTATCCTGGGCCAGGACCAGGCCACGTAGACTGACGGGGATGCCGCCGTTTTGTCCCGGCAACGGAACATCCAGCGCGGCCACGGATCCCATGGGCAGGAGACTTGGGTCTGTAGCCAGACTAACCAGCGCAGTCAATGGCTTTTCCATGGCTCCGGCGCTAAGCCCCTGTCGTAGTTCAAAAAACACAAAGCTCCTATTTTGGGACATTATCTCCCGCGCGCGCTCCGGATTGGACTCGCACCAGGCCCGGATGGACTCGCGCTGGAGCTTCTCGCGCGGCAAGGCGCCCGTGGCCATCAAAAGCTGCCCCAGGCCTTGGAACTCATAGCCGTTCGAGGCCGCGAACTGCGCCGTGCGCAGACTGCCGTCCGGCAGGCGCAGGGTGCCCGCGCCCTCGGTCTGGAGCCAAAAGGCGTCCAGGGGGCTTTTGACCCAGGCGATCTCCAACCCCTGCCCCGCGAGCGCGCCCTGGTCTATGGCCTGGCGGTCATAATAGGGCAGGATGGCCCCCTGTGCGGCGCGGTAGGCCTTGGGCCTGCCCTGGCCCTGCTCCTCCTCGCTGGCCTGGCGCAGGTCCGGCGGCTTGGCGTACAGCGGGGTCTCGTAGCCCGGCTGGCGCGTCAGGCTGGCGTCCACCTCCGGCGAATAATAACCGGTCATGAGCGGGCTGGGCGCCAGCTCGTACCAGACGAAATGCTCGGCCAGCAGGCCGGGGTCGGCGTCGAGCCTCGGCAGCAGCGTGTACAGCTCCTGGGCCGTCTCAGCCAGCTGGCCCCAGGTGAGGCTGCCCCCGGGCTGCACAAGGGCCGGGGCCGAGGCCTTCTGCCGTGAAAGATAACTCAGGCTGGCGCGCAGCGGCTCCGCGAGGCCGGCGTAGGACGGCAAGGACTGGCTGGCGGGATTCAGGCGCAGGGCCAAGGCCTGGGCCTCGGACCCGCTGCGGGCGCTGAAGGCGGCTTCCCGCCCGCGCACCTCGCCCACGCCGGGAACGCCCGCCTCCTGCTCCGCCGGGGCCACGGGAGTGCGGTCGTCATAGGGGCTGTCGGCTGCATCAGGCGTGGAGCTGGACGCACGCGCCGCGGTCCGGCCCGCCGAGGCCATGCGTTTGCCGCGCACCTCGGACTCCGGGCGGCCGCGCGTGTCGCGGGGGAGGTAGTCGAGCACCGCACAGCCGCACAGGCCGAGCGCCAGCAGAAAAAATAGCGGCGCGCGCAAACGTGTGCCCATACCCTGCCCTCGCATGCTCCGTCTTTGTTCAGCCATCCACCACCACATCGGAGAAACGGCCCACGCCATACTCGCGGCGGCGCAGGAACTTCTCCGGACTCGGGCCGATGATCTGCAGTTCCGGCTGGTGCTTCTGCACCGAGAGCGCGATGTGCATCTCCTTGGTGCAGCCCGTGGAATAGGTGGCGTCCTTGCCCGCCCACATGGGCGGAACCTTCTTGCCCATGAGCTCGAAGCTCTTCTCGATGTCCGCGTCGGTCTGGAAGCGCCACACGTTGAGGTAGCCGCTTCTTTGCACGCGCTCCCACATGAACATCAAATCGTCGGCGTCCATGCCTTCCTCGAAGTGCTCGCCGGGATTGATGATGAAGGTTTCCTCCAGGCGCGAGCGCAAATAGCCCACAAAGGTGTTCAGCACCTGTATGGCCACCTTCACCTGTCCGGGAATGCTGCCCACCACGGCGCTGTAGAACATGACGGTCTTGCCCTCGGCCCGGGCCTGGCGCATCTGGTTGATGATGCCCTCGGCCTTGGTCAGGATGGCTTCCTCGGTGAACTTCACCACATGGGCGGCCTTGGGCTTGAAGTACATGCGGAACTTGCCGCCCGCGTCGCTGAAGAACACCAGCACGTCGCGGGTGAAGTCGTGGCTGGTGCCGATGAAGCGGCGGTAGTAGGCCTCGCCCTTGGCCAGCACCAGGTCGCACTCTTTCCAGGCGCGGGCAAAGGTGACGCTCAGGCGGTAGGGATTGAAGCGCTCGCGCGTGCCGTCGGAGATGACCACGAGGGCGTGCTCGCGCAGGGCCTGCAGCAGCTCGTTCTTTGTGGCCCGGTAGTTGTGCAGCACGTAGGCGTCCTTGAACTCCTCGGCCAGCACGGGGTCGCTCTCCAGGTCCCACACGGTGGGGCTGTCGAAGTAGAAGCCATCCTTCAAGGCCAGCACCACCCGGTGACCCTGGCGCAACAGCGAGCGCACTACTTGCAGGTCCATGAGGATGCCGCCGCTGGCGCGCGGCAAATAGAGGATGCGCAGGGAGCCGCGCTCCGGCCGGAAGATGCCCCGCAGCGGCGAAAAGTTCACGCTGGACAGGCTCTCGCGCATCACGTCCGCGTCCAGGCCCTCGGTGGGCGCGTCCTGCTGCCAAAAAGGCTTGTAGGTGGAGAAGAAGAGCTGGCGCTCCATCTCCAGCAGGTCCAGCTCGAAGCGCAGCTCGGAGATGCTTTCGCAGGTCAGCCGGTCGTCGGGACACACGTTCACCAGACGGTTGAAGAAAGGACTGCGCAGAAACGCCAGCGCCCGGCGGTTCATCTCCCGCTTCTGCTCGCGGAAGGGGTCGGTGATGCCGCTGAGGGCGATGAAGATAGTCAACATGCGCTTGAGCAGGCGCGAGGGGATGAGGATGGGCGCGGCGAGCACAGTGCGGAACTTGTGGCGGCACAAGAGCAGGATGCGCCGGCGCAAGGGGCCGGAAGGCACGGCGTTGCGCACGGTGCGCACCAGCAGCCGCCACTGGTCGCCGTATTCCCGGCGCAGGTCGTCGCCCAAATGGGCCTTGAGCAGAAAGTGCAGCATCCAGTCGCCGCAGGGGGCGTAGAAGCACTCTTCGCCCAGGGCCACAATGAAGCGTATCTGCTCCGGTGTGGCGTTCTCCGGGTCGATGGAATGCTCCAGGCTGTTCTCGGTCATGAAGTGCAGAAGCAGCGCATCCAGGGCCGGGTCCTGGCCGTAGCGGATCTCGCGGGCGGTATCGAAGGGAAATTCTTGCACGTTGCTGCTACCTCTGCGTGAAAAAGCCCTTGCTCGCCAGCTTGGCGAAATATGAATCATTGCCGGTGTGGGCCATGACGAGATCCTCCGCGTTGCGACGCACGCGGACCAGATCGCCCTGGGCCAGGGTGAAGGACCGCTGCCCGTCGATGGTCAGGCGCACCTCGCCCCGCTGCTCCTCTACCGCGACGCAGAGCTCCTCGTCGCAGGGCAGCACCATGGGGCTGAAGGTATTGAGGAAAGGGCATACGGGCGTGAGGCAGAAGGCCTGCATGTCCGGGTGCACCAGCGGCCCGCCAGCGGAGTTGCCGTAAGCTGTGGAGCCCGTGGGCGTGCTGATGATGAGGCCGTCGGCGCGCATGGCGCCCACGCGCTCGTCCGCGCGGGACACGGCCAGGCGGATGAGCCGGGCCATGTCGCCCCGGCTGACCACGACATCGTTCACGGCGACGCCGGAGCACAGGCTCTGCGCGCCGCGCAGCACCTCGTAGCGCAGGCACATGCGCCGCGAAACGCGGTAGTTTCCCGCCAGCAGAGCTTCCAGGCGCGTGCGCCAATCCGCGGCGCCCTCGGCCAAAAAGCCCACGCGGCCGAGGTTGAGGCCAAGAAGCGGGATGCCGAGGCCGAGGCAGGCGCGCGCAACGCCGATGAAGGTGCCATCGCCGCCGAGGACCAGCACCATGTCCCAGGGCTTGCCGGCCGGAGGCGGACAGGAGTCGAGCCCGCCGCACACATTGTGCTCGCACAAGGTGGCGCTGATGCTCCGCTCCTCCAGCCAGGCCACGATGTCGCGTCCAAGGCCCCTGGCCAGTTCGTCGCCGGTGCGCAGCATCACCAAAAAGGAACGTTTTTCTTCACTCATGCGCGGACCCTAGACAAATCCGCTTAAACATTCAACACATCCCGGCGAATACGAATTCTACGGAAAGTTGGATTATTTTCGCCAATACCCCTAAAGTAATTCAACGCGCCGACCGAAAAGGAATCAGCGAGGAGTGTATGTGATGAATGCTCAGCCTGTGAATGTACGCCTTATGCTGCGCACTTACGGAAAGCAGCTGACAAGCGCCAAGCGGCTGGCCCGCTTCAAGCGCGCGTTGTCCCTTTCCGGCGCGCAGGACATGGTGAGCATTTCGCGGGAGGCCAGACGCAAGGAACTGGTGGAGCGCATATCGCAAGAGGTCATTGAAAATCTTCTGGTAAACGGGCAAGACAACCCTGTGGTCAACAAGGTGCTTGCCACGCTGGAACAAGAATTGGGCGAACGGGTGCTCTTCGACTACCCACTCGATGGCGGTGAAGTGCAGATTCTGCGCGAAACCGCGGAAGGGCCCCAGGAAGTCGCCCAGGACGAAAAGATGCGCATCATGCGCAGAGTCTGGGAAATTACCATGAGCAGTGTTGACGAGACGATGCTTTAGACCCTCAAAACAGGGGGGAGAAAAATGGAAATCAAGAAGTTATATGGCGACGTGAACGCATACGCCTCGCAGAGCGTGCAGGAAACACAGCGCGTGCAGCAGGACCAGGCCACGCAGGAAGCCACGGCCGCCAAGCAGTCGGGCGATACCGTGGCGCTCTCCGCCCAGGCCAAGCTGCTCGCCACCACGGTGAGCACCGCCAGCACCGCGCCGGACACCCGCGCCGACAAGGTCCGCAGCCTCAAGGAGCAAGTGCAGGCCGGCACCTACAAGCCGGACATCCGCAAGGCCGCGACCAACCTTCTGCGAGACGAAGTAAGCCTGACCAAGTAGACGGCGCCCGCAAGCCCCCCTTGCGCGGCGTTGGCGGCTAGGCCATCTCACGGCCACGTCCAGCAACGCACAGCCCACAAATAAAATAAAAGCCCCTGCCGATGCGAAATCGACAGGGGCTTTCTCTTTGCTGGAACCGGCGGCTACTGCGGCTCTGGATCCTGAACTGGTGCGGACACCAAGCGGTAATGCGTGGGCATCTTCGAGTCCACCTGCGGGGCTTGCAGGCCAATGCGCGCCTTGGTGTTCAGGATGATGGGGCCGGAGAGGTTCAGGGTGGTTTCCTCGGGCTTGTTGCGGGGAATGGTCACCGTGACAAGCACCGCGATCTGGCGGAGGTTCTCCACGCGCAGAATCTTCTTCTCGGCCTGCTCAAGCTTCACGTTGTAGTCGGGGTAGAAGGGAAAAGGATCGGCCACAAGCAGCCCGAGGCCGGGGTCGGTCACGCACTGCAAGAGCAGAAATGGCGAACTGTCGCGCACGGGAATGAGCACGAACTCGCGCTTGTCGTCCAAGCCGATGAGACCGTGCGGGAAATACAGCACGGAATCGCGCGCAACTTCCCGCTCGCCCAGCTTGGTCTGGATTATGATTTTTTTTGTTCTTCCTGCCATAACGACGCCGCTGCAAGCAGATCCTGCTCGCTGGCCTGAAGGGCCAGGCTGTTCTGTTCCTTGATCTTGAGATAAACCTCTTCCCGGTACACCGTCATGTCCTCGGGCAGCTCCAGGCCAAGCTTGATCTGCTTGCCCTGGATGCTCAGCACCTTGAGCTTGATGTTGTCACCCAGATAAAGGCTCTCTCCGGGCCGCCTGGTGAGGATGAGCATAATTCCTCGAAAATCGCCTGTGGGTTCTCTGGCCGCGCCGCACGGAAATGCGCGGCTTGAAAAGACGCTAGCCTAAGGCCGGGGGAAATGTCCAGCACGATGACTGGATTCCCGCGCATCCCCTCTCTTCTTCCGGAGCCGCACGCGCGCCTAGATGTAATCCATGAGGCTCATCTTCATGATCGTGGACGAGGACTTGAGCACGGCCTCGTACGCGGTCTCCTGCTGGGTCAGCTTGGTCAAAAGCGATGTCAGGTCGATGTCTTCCACCGAGCTGAGCTGGGAAGTGACGCTGTCCGTCAGGTTGGTCAAAATCGTCTTGGTCGTGGAAAGCCTGTTTTCGCGGCCGCCAACGCTTGCCAGCGCAGTGGTGATCTGGGTCTGGGCAAGCTTCAGGCTGTCCAGGCACTGGGATACGCCGGTCTGGTTGTTCGTCTCCAAAAAGGCGACAAGGTTGCCGACCGTCTCGAACATGTTCTTCGTCGCCGTGCCGCCGTTGCTGGCGTAAAGGCTCGAGCTTCCGCCAAACAGAGACGAGGTGTTGCTGCTGGCGACGGAGAGCCTGTTGCCGTTGGCGTCCAGCACCGCGCTGGGGCTCTGGTAGATGCCGCCGAAAATATCCTTGCCCACGTCGTTGATCTGCACGGTTTCGCTGGAGCTGATCCTCAGGCTCACATCGGCCGTGTTCGGGGTGATGACGAACTGCTGGCCCGCGTGGAGCAGGTTCGAACCATTGGAGGTCAGGGTCAAAAGGCCGCCGGTGGCGATGTCGAGAGTTGTGGAGTTCGACGTGGCGTCGGCGGCCACGGTGTTGCCGGTGATCCAATTCTGACCGTTGTCGATGCTGTACGAGTACTCGATGTCGCCGCCCATGCTCGCGTCGTTGTCGATGCGCACCAGGGTGTTGCCGGAAAACGAACCGCGCGCCATGGCCGAGACGAGCTTCGAGCCCGTGCCCATGCTGCTGACGGTTGTGGCGGTCGCGTCCGCATCGTCGCCCTTATAGATCGCCGTGGGCCTGATCCACATCCAAGTGCCCGCGTTGTACGAGGAGTTGCTGGCCGCGGCGATGGTGATGTCCGTATCGTGGGCGAAAGAAATGGATGTGCCGCTGTCGGGCATGTTGACGGTGATCTTGCCGCTGGCGTCCTTGGTCAGGGAGCCGTCCTTGTAGGTCCGGCCGCCGTCCGTGCTGTAGCGCACGTCGCAGTCGCCCATGTGCACCAGCGAACCGCTGCCCGCGCTGCTGTTCACAAACTGCACCAGCACCGTGGTGGCACTGTTGCCGGTGATGCTGAAGCTGTTGCTGGCGGAAAGGGAGGCGTTGTTCGTGGTCATCCACAAAGACTGGACGAAGGCGTTCTCATCGGTGTTCTGACCGGCGTAGATGCTCTTGTCCTGATACTTGGTGTTGGCCAGAGCGACGAGCTGCTGATAGATCTGCCGCGCCTCGTAGGCGACCTGGGTGCGGTTGTCGGCCGTCATGGTGCCGGTGGCCGCCTGCTCCGCAAGGCCCTTCAGCTTGGTCAGCAGCGTGGAGACCGAGGTGAGCGTGCTGTCCGAGGAGGAAAGCCATCCCTGGGCCGTGCTGACGTTATCCGAATACTGCGTGTAAGAGTCCAGCGTGGAGCGCAAATTCAAAATGGTGGCGGAACCGGTGGGATCGTCCGAAGGCTTGTTCACACGCTTCTGCGAAGACGACTGCTCGTTTAATTCGGTCAACGCGGTCAGGTTGTTGTTAATGTAGTCAACCGACTGCGTGTACATCATCTTTGTGGAAACGCGGAGCATAACCGTCCTCCTCTGCTCTTAGGACTTGAGGCCAAGCAGGGTTTGAAACATCGCGTCGGCCGTGGTGATGAGCTTTGCCGCGGCCGTGTAGGCGTGCTGATACTTGATGAGATTGGTCATCTCTTCATCCAAGTTCACGCCGGAGATGGCCTGCTGCTGGTCGTCGAGGGCCGAGGACAAAGTCTTTGTATACGAATACTTATACTTGGCCTGCGAGGTATCGGCGCCGACAACGCTGACCAAGCCGCTGTAATAGCCGCTCAGGGACTGCTTGACCGTGCCGTTGCGCAGCGTGGTAATGTCGACCTTGGTGGTCAACAAATCCGAAATGGCCTTGGCTGTGGTGCTGTCGCCGCTGTTGGCTTGCCCCGCCCCGTCCACGTGCCCGGCGCATATGTTGTTGGAATTCGTCGTCACGGCCGAATTGAGGCCGAGGTCGCTGGCCGAGGAACCTGTAAAATACGTGTTCAGGCCAAGGGCGGCATAGAGCCCGGTGGTGTCCGTGCCCATGTTGAAGGAGAAGCCATTCTTGGCGGAGATTGACAGCTTGTGGTTCACGATGGTGGCGGTCAAATACGTGCCATAGGTCTTGTTCACCGCGCTGCAGACGTCTTCAAGGCTGTTCGTGGCGGGATTGAAATTCATGCCCGAAGCGTTGGAGCTGAAGTCGAGCGCCCCGCCCGTGATTTGGAGCCCGGTGCTGTTGTCGTAAATGTACATGAAGGCGCTGCCCGAGGTGAGCTTGCTGGCATACGCGAGCCCGGAGCTGTTGCTGCCCAGGGCCATGTTGTCGTGCTTCGTGGAATACGTGCCGGAGGCATTGCTGAGCCGCGTCAGGCCGGCGCCCTGGCTGTGGGCGCGGTTGACCTCCCAGGCCAGGGAGTTGGCGATGGCGTCGAGCTTTTCCTTGTAATTGCCAAGATAGTCGTTCTTGTAGCTGCACAGGGCGGAAAGCGTGCCCCCCGTCATGCGCGAGGTGTCCTGCTCGCCGGAGGCGTTGGTGAACGGTGTGATGTTCTCCTTGGTGGAGGTGTTGGAGTTCCAGTACAACCCCTTCATGGGCGTGATGGTGAACTTGTCGCCCGCGGTGAGGTTGGAAGTCGGCACACTGGTGGAGTCGGTAGCGCTGCCAAACCAGATGGAAAGTTCGCCGACAGCCGTGGCGGTGTCCTTGGTGCGGGCGCTGTAATGCTGCTCGTTGCCGTCCGCATCCTTGAGCCAGGTCTTGCCGCCGTCCACGCTGACGCGGAACTGCGCCGCGCCGGCGCCGCTCGAAACGTTGCCGTTCTTGACCACTTCAAGCGTGTACGACTGCGTGTCGGTGCCGCCGAAATAGATCTGCCCGTCGAAGCTGGAGCCTGCGGTAAGGGCTGTGGTGGCCTGGGGGCCGTCGTAGGAAATGTTGAAGTACTCTGAACCGGCGACAAGGGTCTGACCGGACTTGGTGGTGATGCTGACGCTGCCGTCGCTGTTGGAGATGTAGTCGATGTCCATGTAGCCGGCCAGGGTGCGCACCAGAGCGGAACGGGAATCCTGCAAGCTGCTGGTGTCCGCCGAGGTGGAGGAGATCTGCTTGTTGAGCGCGGAAATCTGCTTCAGGGTCGAGTTGACCGAATCCACCTGCTCCGTAATGGCGGCGTCGGCTTGCTGCGCCTGGGTGGTCAGGTCCGTGTACATGGACTTCAGGGTCGAAACGAGGGTTTGGCTGCTGGTCAACACGGAATTGCGATTGCTGGCGTTGCCCGTATTTCCGGTCAGTGTGGTCCAGGCGGAGAAAAACTTCCCAATCGTATTGGAAAGGCCGTAGCCGGAAGTCTCGTTGAACAGGCTCTCCGTGTTGGAGAGATTGGTGTACATGGACTCCCAGCGGTCACGCATGGTGGCCTGGTCGTAATACTGGTTTTCAATATACTGGCTGTAGGAGCGCTGGATGCCCTCGGCCCAAACGCCGGTGCCGATGCTGCCGCCCGAGCTGTCGATGTAGTACGACTCGGCAAAGTTGACCGTCTTGCGGCTGTAGCCGTCGGTGCTGACATTGGCGATGTTTTCGCTGGTGACAGAAATGGCGGTCTGGGCAGCTCCAAGAGCGAGCTTGCCCGTATTCATTATGGCGCTGAGCCCCGACATTTACAGCCTCCCGTGGAATACGCTGGCCTGCGGCTGCAAGCTCTTGGCAAAGCGGCCGCGGCGAGAATACAGGTCAGACTTGCCCGGCTCGATGGCCTGGTGCAAATGCTTCAGAAGCTTCAGGCTCTGGTCGTACAGGCCCATGGCGAGCTGGCGGTTCTTGTCCGCCTGGATGGCGCACATCTGCTCCGCGCGGTCCAGATCCTGGAGCAGCACGCTCAGCGCCTCGGCGTCGTCGCCGGTCAGCTCCTGCACCACCTCGCGCACGCGCTTCTTGCCGGGGTACGCCGCGTGGATGATGGCGCGCAGGGATTGCCGCTCCAGCGCTATCTGGCGCATGAGCTCCTGGATGGAAAATTCGAGGGTGCTGACGTTGTGCGGCCTGCGCTCGCACAGGTCGGCAAATTCTTCTTCCAAGAGGGAGGACAAGAGCGCCAGCGCACGGATCTGCCGGGACAAATTTTCCTGAATGCTCCTGATCATTGTGCTTTCCCTCCTGATCCCGGCCGCTTCGGCTCTTGAATTATAATTATATTAAAGTATGTTATGAAAATTCTCGAACAGTTCCGCCGAGGATTGACGACCACGGCTTACCCGATGGTTGCAAGTTTGCGGCCAGTGCCGGCTCGGGTCATCCGCCCGGTCTGGCCGTAGATGATTCCCTGGTCCTGCCCTTGCCCCGCCCCTGTTCCCCCGAAGCCGGAGGCGCCGTAGCCGCTCGCCGCGGCTGCGCTCTGGGCCGTTCCCTGGGGCGTCGCCTGCGCGGTTGTTTGCGCCGCGCTGGGCTGTATGCCGTTCACCAGCTGCCGGTGGTCGTAGTCGGCCTCAATGCGCTTGGCCAAGGTCTCCACATCCGCCATCACATCGCCCGGCACCGAGGCCGGACGCTTGGGAGCGCCGCCAGCGGAGGGGCCCAGGGAGAGGCTTCCGTTGGCCCGCGGCGAGGTTATGGTCGGGGTGCTTTCCGGAGCCTTGCCGATGGTCTTCTTGGGGGAAACCGCCGCGCCGGACTGCCCGCCGACGCTGCCCATGGGCCGAAGGGGCGCCGGGTGAGACGGGCGGTCCAGGCTGCCGCTGATCGAAGACGGCGTGCCGCTGGCCTTCGTCATGTCCACGGCGCCAACCGCGCTCTTTGCGGGCACGGCGCCCGTCTTGGAGGCCTCGGCCTCGGCCTTGGCCGCGGCCAGGGTGTCGAGCCCGGCCTTGCCGGTGATCTTCGTGGTATTCTTGAGCTTGTCCTTGAGCTGCTTGTAGAGCATGTCGCCCAGGCCTATGCCGCCGTCTCCCGCCATCTTCTCCGCGAAGTCGCGGTCGAACATTGAGCGGTACATGTCCTCCTGGGGCGAGTGCATGAGCCCGCTCTTGGGAATGGTGGCGCGCATCTGCTCCCACATTTTGCTGATGAACACGGCCTCGAAGTCCGTGCAGGCCTTGCGGAGCTTCTGCTGCGAGTTCTGGCCAGGCGTCAGGTCGCCCTTCAGACGGTCCACCTGCTGCCGCAAAGCCAGCAGTTCGGTGTCCTGGGCCTTCTTGGCGGCCAGGGAGGCGTCTTGGGCGAAATCGGCCATGGCTACAAAACCTCCAGGTCCGCGTGCAGAGAGCCCGCCGCCTTGAGCGTGCGCAGGATGGAGATGAGGTCGCGCGGGGTTGCGCCGACGGAATTGAGGCCGTCCACAAGCTCCTGCAGGGTCGCGCCCTCCATGAGCAGCAGGCGGTTGTTCTGCTCCTTCACCTTCACATTGGTCTGGGGCGTGGTGACGGTTTGCCCCTGCGAGAACGGCCCGGGCTGGCTCACCTGCGGCGTCTCGGCCACCACTATCTGCAGATTGCCGTGGGCCACGGCCACCTTGGTCAGGCGCACGCTGCCGCCCAGAACCACGGTGCCGGTCTTCTCGTCCACAACCACGCGGGCGCGGGAGTCGGGCGAAACATCCAAATTCTCCAGCGAGGCCATGAGCGGCACGAGGTTGTTCTGGAACTTTTGGGGAATGGTCATCTGGATGGTGGAGGCGTCCGTGGCCTTGGCATACGAGCCGCCCACCGCGCCGTTGATGCGCTTCACCACCTGCATGGCGGTGCCGAAGTCCGGCGTGCCGGAAAGATTGATGGTCAGCCCGTCCTGCTTGTTGAACTGGAAGGGCACCTCGCGCTCAATGGTGGCGCCGTTGGGCATGCGCGCCACAGTGGTGATGTTCTTCTGGGCCGTGGCGGCCTGTCCTTCTGCGGAGTAGCCGCCAAGGGTCAGGGAGCCCTGGGCCACGGCGTAGACGCGGCCGTCGAGCCCGCGCAGAGGCGTCAACAGCAGCACGCCGCCCAAAAGGCTCTTGGCGTCGCCCATGGAGGACACGGTCACATCGATGGTGGAGCCGGGCCGGGACGAGGACGGCATCTTGGCCGTGACCATGACCGCGGCGGTGTTCTTGGGCTTCAGCGCGGTTGCGGAGACGGAGACGCCCATCTTCTCCAGCATGTTGGCCAGGGAGCGGATGGTGAACTCGGAGGTGGAGCCGTCGCCCGTGCCGGAAAGGCCGACCACCAGGCCGTAGCCCACCAGCTCGTTGCTGCGCACGCCGGAAAAGCTGGCGATGTCCTTCAACCGTACGGCGTTGGCCGGAGCCACGCCCCCAAGGATGAAGAGCGTGAGGCATAAAAGGATGACAGCCAGGATGCGCATTCTCTCGCTCTTGCGGTTGCGTGTGAGTGTTCCGTACTGCATGTGGACCTCCAATGGGCACAAGGCCTAGAACGGCCAGACGTTGTCGATGATCCTCGACAGCCAGCCACTGCGCTGCTTGTCCGAAAGCTCGCCCTGGCCGTAGACCTCGATGCGCGCGTCGGCCAGGGAGGAGGACGGCACGGTGTTCTTGGAATCGATGTCGCGCTGGCGCACCAGGCCGCGCACCACGAGAATCTGCGTCTCGGCGTTGATGCGGATTTGCCGCGCCCCCTCCACCTGCATGACCTTGCCGGGCAGCATGCGGATGACGCGGGTGGCCACGGTGGCGGTAAGGGTGGACTCGGCCTTGGTCTCGCCCGTGCTCGTCAGCGAACTGTCGCTGGTGGTGTTCACTCCCGCCCCGAGGCCCAAGGCGCCGGGAACCGCGCCGCTGGCGGTCTTGTACGCGCCGCCGGGCTTGGCCGTGACGGTGTAGAGATTGCTGCTGGTCTTGGTGGCCGTTGTGTTGGCCTTGTGCTTGCCTGTGGTGGTCTCGGTCACGGTGACCATGACGATGTCGCCGACCTTGTTGGCGCGGTTGTCGTCGAACAAGAAGTCCGACTGCCCCGCCTCAAAGAGCGACCCGGGATTGTTCACCGGCTCTGGCTCGATGTTGTTCAGCTGGGTGAGCACCGGCTCGGGCATGGGCTTTTGCTCCGCCGCACAGCCGCCAAGGGCGGCAAGAAGAATGATGGCCGGAATGCGCTTCTTCATGGTCTTTACCTCAATGTTTGGCCGCGTCAGAAGGTCCTAATGGACCAGCACGGTTTCCGCGTCCTGGACGATGGCCATGATCTTTCTGCCACTTTGCAAATTACGGACCTGGAGCTTTTGCCCGACGCCTGCGTCGGACATGGCCTGGGCCTTGACCTGAAGGCGGATGTTGTCGCCCTCGTACACAAGATTCACTTTGTCGCCCTTGGCGATGACCGGCACGGGCTCTATGTCCGAGAGCCGTATGACCTGGTCCACGCCGACGCTTCTGACCATGCGCCAGGGGCCGCCCGCGCCGTCCCAGGCATTGTCGTTGAAGGCAAGGTTGCGGCGTTTGAACTGCACATGGGCCGGGTTCACGGTCTCCAGGCGGTTCAAGGGCCGCACGGGCACGGGCAGGGCGCGCCACACGTTGACGAAAGCCGAAGCGGCATAGCGCTTGACGGACTTGCCGTCGTGGCCCTTGACCTCGAACAGCAGGTTGACCCGGCCCGGCTTCAACTCGTTCGAGGCCTGGATCTCCAGCTTGTCGTGCTCGTTGGGCAGAAAAATATAATCAGGGCCGTGCACGTCCTTCAGGTCGATGTCTCCGCTGAAGGCCGGTCCGCGCGCCGTCAAAAAGTCGACAACGCGCTGCGTCAGGTCCAGGCCGTCGATGACCTTGCCGCCGCGCTGCACGACGATCTGCAAGGGCAGAACGCACGCTCCGGCTAGGTCTTCCGCGTGGAAGCGCAGCATGGCCAGCAGCCGCTCGCGCGAGAGCGCGGTCTGGTGCCCCGGCCGTTCCGGCGCGTTCCACAAGGGCCTGGCGGCAAGCTCCTTCCAGGCGCTGGGGCTTATGGCGCCCTGGGGCACGGCGATTTCGCCCAAAAGCACCTTGGGGCCCTGGACGCAGGCCGCGTTCTTGATTTGCAGCCACCAGCCCTGGCGCGTCTCCACTGCCTGGGCTGGGCCGGCCAAAAGAAGCACGCAGGCGGCCACGGCGAAAAGGGCGAAAAGCCCCCTGCTCACAGCCGTCTTTCGTGCGGTGCCGTTGGCGGTCATTGTCCCCTGCTCCCTTCTAGCGCTTCACGTTGATTGCGGTCTGCAGAATGGTGTCCGAGGTGGTCATGGCCTTGGAGTTCACCTCATAGGCGCGCTGGCCGATGATGAGCCCGACCATTTCGTCGACCATCTCCACGTTCGAGGTCTCCAGGTAGCCCTGGGCCAGGGTGCCGAAGTTGGTGTCGCCCGGGGTGCCCTGGGTGGGCGCCCCGCTGCCGTCTGTCTCGACGTAGAGGTTGCGGCCCGTGGCCTTGAGTCCGGCCGGGTTCACGAAGTTGTAGATGGGCAGATCCGCGCCCGCGATCTCCTTGCCGCTGGTGTCCAGGGCGGAAATGCGACCCTTTTCCGAAATGGTCAGGGTGCTCGTTTCCGTGGGCACGCTGAACTCCGGCTGCAGCGGGTAGCCATTGGCGTTGACGATGCGCCCGTTGTTGTCGAGCTTGAAGTTGCCCGAGCGGGTGTAGACGTCGTTGCCGTTCTGATCGAGCTTGAAGAAGCCCTGGCCTTCGATGGCGATGTCGAGCGTGTTGCCGGTGTTCGAGAAGCTCCCCTGGGAGAAGAACTTGTGCACGGTCACCGGGCGCACGCCCATGCCGACCTGGTAGCCGGTGGGCAGGCGGTTGCCGCCCTCGTTCAGAGTGCCGGCGACGCTGAGCGTCTGGTACATCAGGTCTTCGAACTCGGCCCGGCTTTTCTTGAAGCCCGTGGTATTCACGTTGGCAAGGTTGTTCGAGATGACGTCGATGCTTGTCTGCTGCGCGACCATGCCTGTGGCGGCGGTCCAAAGTGAGCGCATCATATGGCGTTATCCTCCTGCGTAAAGCCGGGCCTAGCTGACCTGGCCGACCTTGTTGATGACGAGAGACTCCATGCCGTCCGTGGTGGTCATGATCTTTTGATTGATCTCGAAGGCACGCTGGGCTTCCATCATGTTCACCATTTCGGAGACGATCTCCACGTTGGATTTTTCCAAATAGCCCTGCTGCACGCTGACCCCCTCGGCGGGAATCTCGGTGGCCCGGCTGCCCTTTCTCAGCTTGAACAGGTTCTTGCCCTGCTTTTCCAACGACTTCGGGTCGGACACATTGACGATGTCGAGGGTGCCGATGTCGTCGCCGTCGGCGGTGATGCGCCCGTTGGAGTCGATGCTGATCTTGTTGTCGCGGGGCAGCGCCAGGGCGCTGCCGCCTCCTAATACTTCGTAGCCCTGCTCGGTTATCAGCCTGCCGTCGCTGGCGAGCTGGAAGCTGCCGCTGCGCGTCAGCATGTCGCCCTCGGGTGTGCGGACCTTGAGATAGCCGTCGCCCACCAGGGCGATATCCAGGGGGTTGCCCGTGGCCTGCATGGAGCCCTGGCTCTGGTCGGAGTACTGGCCGCTCAAACGCGGGCGGGCCTGTACGTAGGCGCGGGGCCAAATTTCCTCGGCATGCAGGTTCTGACGGTCGTCCGTCAAATAATCCGTCGCCAGGCGCTGGAAGGTGTCTTGGAAGGCGTACGCGTCCTTTTTGAAGCCCGTAGTGTTCACATTCGCCAAATTGTTGGTGATTGTGTTGAGGCGAACCTCATTGGACATGGCTCCGAAGAGCGCGCTGTACATACTTTCGCGCATGGAATCCTCCTGGTCTGCGGCCACTGTTGCAAAGAGCGCGCCAGGATTTTTCGTCCACCCGGTTC
>Ga0209800_10001770_pt1 | contig 21052 bp, 7 predicted proteins | sample Higcelweek8metaG_FD_187174 | JGI IMG/M metagenome (GOLD analysis project Ga0209800, IMG submission 187174) | Freshwater pond sediment microbial communities from the University of Edinburgh, under environmental carbon perturbations - High... | ecosystem: Environmental > Aquatic > Freshwater >...
CAACATGTTTTCTCTCAATAAGTAAATGCACCATAAGCAGATGAGAATGATAATTAACCGCAAAATCAAGCTCAAATCCGTCTCTTGAGTGCAAGTCTCCGGTTTGAAATACTCCGGCATTGAGAATTACGACATCAGGAACTGGAGCATTGTCAACTATCTGCTTTACAAGTTCACGTACCTGTGAAAGATCTGCAAGATCACCCCAGACAGGAATTATCAGGTCTGGTTTATTGATTTGTGTACAAGTGGAACATGCCGATTTTTCATCACGTCCATGAATAATTACCCTGTTGCCCTTACCGGCGAATAATTTTGCAGCAGCCAGCCCGATTCCGGAGGTCGCACCTGTAATAAGTATTGTTTTCTGATTATTGGCAAATGGCATACACTTGTATCCTTTTAAATAAGGCTTGTCAGGAGAATTTGTGGGTAAGAAAACCAGTTTAAAAATTTAACAAAACGTAATACTCGCATTTTGCAAACAAAACAATTTTACAGGTATTTAAATTTGCCGCAGAGTAATTGAATGAAGTTAAAGTCTAAACTTCACAGTACCTGATATTACAGATACTGTGAAGCCACATTCATGATTCCTGTTATGTAATTATTTTTACTGAGTCATAAGACTGTTCCGCTCAATTTTCACACGTGAATCTGAGCTGAAAGTACAGCTCGAACCATAGAAATATTTGCGGTTCGCAGTGTCGTTCATCAGGTGAACCCTGAACCACGCAGCTGCTGAGGATAGCGAAACGCCACCAGCCTTCTGATACACCCAGCTGCCATGATCTGAATTAATCTCATTGATCAGCATAGCAGGCTGATCCTTAACCGTGAGATAAACATTCTTTACACCATCACATGACACCGTACCATCTTTTCCACCACAGAAAAAGAGCATCGGGGTATGAACGCCCTTAAGTTCTCTTGTACCACAAATCGTCATAAGCGCCTTGTACCTGGGGTCGGCAGCAGTCGCGCAGGTTGACATTCCACCAAACGAGTGGCCGAATTGCCCTATCTTAGATGTATCAAGACACTGATAATAAGGGCTGCTCGGATCATCATTCTGTTCGATAATCCAGTCCATACCGGTTAGTGTAGGATAAGGCTCTGTTCCGGTAGCAGTGCTAAGTGATGCCACCACGACAAAACCGTGAGAAGCAAGATGCTGTAAAATCGGTAAATACTGCCCACACCAGTTTTGATTACGGTCAAGAACACATTTACCATTTGGTTCCGGGTTGTCCTTGTACCCGTTTGCCCAGATGAGTATTGGATGCAGATACCCGCTGGTTTTAACATTTTTGGGACGATAAACATTAAAACGCATCTGCTGACCGTAGACCGGATCATCTGCAGTGCCTGCAAGTGGACCGACATTCTTGTCAGCAGCAACTTCAAACGGACCTGCAGCAGTGGGATTTGCTGCAGGCCATTCCTTACCACTGATATTTGTATCCAGCGTAATGTTCTGTTCCGGATTAATTAGCGAGGAAATCGCGACAGATTTAGTCTTATAGCCGGAAGCAGTAACACTAATAGTATCAGCCGCTGCAGCCATAGCAGCCAGATAGCGGCCTTCAGAACCTGACGATGTTGCGCTTACAGGTGTCATTGCGTATTGCCCGCCATTAAGTGCAATATAGCGAAACGATACTTCGGAACTGCCGATAGCAGCCTTAATCACCATGACTTTTGTAGTCCGGGAAATTTTCGAAATATCAAATTTATACATCCCGGCATCTGCATTCCTGTTTATTTCCTGTAGCAGAAGACTTCCCTTTAAGTCAAATATTTCAATTTTCAAAGGAGACTGTGCATTCAATGTAAAATGCACTGCATTGTTTTTTAACGAAATGTTATTTGATTGCGGTAATGTAAACGATGGATTAATGACAGAAGTACTGACAAAAGAGTATTTTCCGTCTGTATCTGTTGTATCTTTCATTTTTTGCGCTACCAGTGACACTACAGCATTAGAAATCGGCTTTCCACTGGAATTAGATACTATGCCCTGCAAGTTAATTGTTTGAGCACCTGCATATAGAACAATAACTGCGATAGATAAAAAAGCGTGTCTGTACATACTCCTCCCGCCCTTTGAAATAAAATGAATACTCACATTATCTTAAAATGTTCCAGCCTGTAATAGATCACTTTAAGGCCCTTATGATATTAAATGTCTTATAGATTTTTTCTTTTCATTGCGAAAATCTTCAAGATAAGCACGGTAATCAATGTATCGGAATATTGGTTTTATAAAGACAATATAGCCGAAAATTTTACGATTGGCAATGCCGGTAGGAAGAAATTGTATCCATTCTGGATACGTACTAAATTTTAAGTCATTGATATATAATAGAATACATTCATATTTGGTGATAAATAAAAAAAACATGGATACAGTATTATGCAAATTAGGTTCAGATTGCTTATTTACTTTTAAAATCAGACAAAAAAAACATATTGCAGTTCATAGATATCCGGGTATATAAATCAAAAGTATTCCTCCGGTCATGCACGTTTAAAAATTCTTATCTTTTGATTTTATCTTTTGTCTTTCCGCCCCCTCAGAGCAGCGCATTTACAATAAGAAAAGACTTCTGCCAGGGGCTGTCTGGGCGTTCGGGCTTTACGGAGTGAGTTTTCCGGGCGGCGTCTTTTTTTTTGTAAATGGGTTTTACGCCAGCGTTCGGGCGAAGGGCATTTTTTGCTGACTTTTTTTGACCTTGAAAAAAGTATGTCAGGGTTTGGGAGTGAAGCTCCCAAGACAATGCTGCTATTTGAGACTGTCGCTTGTCTGATTGTATAGTTCTCTGAACTGCGTTTGACAGGTCATATGTTCCTGTGCATAATTTACTTTAGCTACAACAGCCTTTTTATTGTATTGGTAAAGAATAGTAATTTTATGAATTGCAAAGCATTTACAACTAAAAAATCTTCTCATTATATGCCTCTTTACTGGACATTGCACTTTATTTCCCTTTTTTCTGACAATATATTATCTTAAAAGAAATGTTTGTGTTGAAAAAATGGGTTTTGAATACCCATAGATAAGAAACGGTTGTGCCATTACGACCTCGTTCAACAAGTTTTTTAAACGAAGGAAATTGAATGTTTATGCATTTTTTTGTGGCGTTTAAGAAAGAAACCTTAATGTTGTAAGAAATAGTATCTGGCAAAAAATATGCAAGAGGAAAAAAATGATAAAAATCTATATTGTAGGATTACTTGTGTTAATAAATTGTTCATCAATTCCTAAGAAACAATTGTTACAAGTAGAGAATGTTCCAAAAGAAAAAGTAAATGAAACTATTGTATCTGTACTTAATAGCGGAATGAGTAAATCATTTGAAAAGAATGTAAAATCTGAAATAGATATTAATGACAAAGTATTAAAAATAGAAGAATTAAAAATAAACAATAATACAAATTATGAAGTTTACAAAGTAAAAACTGAAGTAGGGAAAGAATATTCATTAGAATTATATAGTAAATGTGACTGTTTTGGCTTTACAAAGACGATGATGCTGCCATTAGTTATAACTGCTGATGTTAAGGGAAACTTAATTAAATCCTTTTTAGAAGTATATGAAGAAAGAGATGTGACATGGGCATTACCTTTACATCTGTATTACAAGTGGAAAATAACAGCAACAGATAATTTGCTATACATAATAGTAGGAGCTGATAATTCTTATGTTGGAGAAAAAATATTAAAAAATGTATACTTACCAGTGTCTGTATCCTTAGCAGCAATTAATATCGGATTGTCAAGAGCATTATTAATGACAAATTACCCTTTTTTTGCAAGTCCGTTTGGAAAATATGAAATGACATTTAATGAATATAATGATAAAGAGAAGAATAATAATCGAATAAAAATTAAAGCGATAAATTAGTAAACTATTATAGAAGAGAGCAAGTTGCCTTACCCGATAGCTCATAAACCCGCAGTGCCAGATCCGCATAAATCCCTGTGGAACTACAAGATGAGTAGAGTAGATCCGGTGATGTGCAATGGAATCGTGCAAACACGGGCAACATTATCTACGTAGTTATCAATAGTGCATTGACTGAACCAGCGTAGTTTAAGGTGATTGATGAAATCTTGACGTACTGTCATAAAGATCCTCCTGTAAAGGTTAATGTCAGTAGAGCTATACAGCAGGAAATGTAATAAATGGAGTGTCTTTGAACTGCCCGCGGAGCGGGCTTGGTTCAATAGGCAAAAGCACAAAAATTTACTCCGTTATCACTGCGTAAATCTTCATGCGAGTGGGCCGGAACATCAGCCCCAAGATCGGCGCGCAAGAAATAAGACGGAATAAATTAAAAGAAAAGGTACAAATTGATAAGTTTCACAAACGACCAAATAGAATCAGTTTTGTATAGAAATTGTAAAAGCTCAAAAGTTAATAGTATTAAACGTATTCTTGGGGGCTATTCAAAATATACATATGAAGTACATTTAAATGAAATGCCTTACATTTTTCAAGTATGGAAAGAACCGGATAATATTAGTGGTGCAATTGATGCATTTGAGTGTAAATATATATATCCTGAAGGAATTGAGAATTTCATTAAGGCAAAAAAACTACTTGAAAATCTTCAAATAAGAATCCCTGAAACAATTTTTATCGATTCAACAAAAGAGCATATTCCCTTTGATTGCACATTAAGTCAATACATCGAATTGGACAGTTATACAGGAATTGACTTGCACAAGAAAAAGAGAACAGATAAAGAATTGCTATTTGCCATGGGTTCATCTTTTGGGAGTCTTAAAGACACAGTACGAAGTTATCCTGGTGCTTTATCATACACAGAGAATTTATTTGATCCAGTAAAATCGATCTTAACATTGGCAGTTGAATATATTGAAGTGTCTTCTCGAATAGAGTCGATATGGAATAATAAAAGTGTACTCATTAACAAATTAACAAATTTAGCTAAAGAAATAAAACCCCGGAATTACTATACATTAATTCACAGTGATTTTAAACCTGACAATATCCGCTTTGATCTTGATGGAAATATGTTCTGGATAGACTTTGAAAGTATTCAATTTTTCGACATTGAATATGAAATATCTCAATTTATTGTTCCAGAATTTATGATCACTAATTGTGAGTCATTTTTTAATGGATACTACGGTAATCGCAATTTAAAAATTGACAAAAGTCGACTATTATTTTATTGGATATATAGATGTATTTCACAAATTTACAGTTGTACGATTTCATTGGAAGAAAATGACCAAAGTATCGCGCCATTACAATATATAATTGAGAGCAATGTAAAAACCTTGAATATCTTGATTGAAAATTGACATTGAAACTCTAACCCGCAATCAGTTACCCGAATGACTTGGCAGCAACGGATCAAGTGAATTATCCTCATCATCCTCACTGTCAAGAAACTTCCAGAGGAAATACCCGCCGCAGGCAAGACCTGCAACGCCAACCGTTACAAGTGCAGCAGCAAGCACAGGCCTTTTCTTATGTGGCATAATGTAAAGTTTCCTGCGTTCCCTTTTATCTTTTGGCCATTTCAATGTGATTGACAATGTCTTATCTTTTTCTACAATATCAAGATATTCCTGACTTTTAATTACAGGGTCAAATACTAAAGTCATATTTGTAACATAGTAATATTCCGCTTTTAAACCTAACATGCCTTCATTTTTATCTTTTATCTGCTCTCTTATGGACATCGTTTTTACAGGACCGATATTAATCTGGCGGGATGTATCATCTTTTACCATAAGACCGGGACGCGTATTGACAAAAGTAAACATTATTTTCTTTTCGTCCGGTTTGATTTCATAAAAATAGTTCGGGCAGGAATCACTGAAATTATAATACAAGTAAACAATTGAATCTCCATTATCAATTCGCGCAGCAGCATGAGTATTCATAAGTGAACTGCATGAATCGTCTGTAACCACTGAATCCTCATCATCAAATGCAAAACACTGCAGACAGAATAATAAGACCGGTACTATTATCATAATTAGTCTTGAAAACATTATTTAACTCCGTAAAATAACGAAAACTCACGTGCCATTGAATAAATGACTGAATTGTCTTTTGTAATCTTTACTTTGATAACATAAACTCCTGAACTGAAATTTACCGGGATATATTTCAATTTACCCGGCGAATGTTCAAAACGCTGAGCAAGAACCCTGCTTCCATCCAGTGTAAACATCTCAAAACAGCAGATGCCTTTTTCTATATTTTTGAATTCCAATTGCAGCATTCCTCTTGACGGTTTGACAATAACATTCGCAGAAACATTCAGCATTTTACTGTTATTATCAAGAAACGAGGCAACTTGTGAAGATGTGCCTGCGACTAAAACCACTGATCCGCTATTTTTTTGTAAAGATATTCTTCCATCAGTTATTGCATCATAGCCATTTTCACCCTTTTTAAAAAAAGCGAACTGTGCCCCTATATCATTTTCAATTATATCAGCGGATATTTCTGCCTCGCCGCCATCTCCTTTTATGTCAACATCAAAAACAGCCGGCTCATTTTCTGAAAATGGACGGAAAAGAATACCGCAGGAGTCATTCCCGGCACGATCTTTTATCATAAGTGAAGATGAACCGAATGATGGCGGCAATGGGGAGGATATCGTTTTATCTGAATTCCTGTGAACACCGCAGTACACTTCCCCAAACTCCTGTCCACGCATTCCTGCTCTTATTTTTATTGACAATCTATCAATTTTTGTTTTTTTCAATAATAAACCTGCGGGTTCGTTTGTATTATAAGTAAGGGGAGCAAATCTGAGATTGACAGGTACATCTTTACTGTTGTATACAGTATAACCGCTATGCATTGCGTAAAGCGTATCATGAAGAGAATTTGCACCTGAGACAGCATTACTGTATACCAGTGATGTCTTAAAGGTTCTTTTTTCCCTGTCTTCCACCCACTTGTAAATGGTCAGTTCATTCTGTGCCGCTCCTGATAAACGGATCAGATCAGAGATTCTGAGGTTGAAACCATAAGGATTGATAAAATCAGTCCAGTTTTTTGCACCCGCTTCAATTGAAACAGTATCCTTAAATGACAATGTGGTTCCTGTCCCCATGTCAATTGTCTGTGTTTTATCGCTTATCACCCATAACATCATACCCGGAATCAGGGACATTTTGCTTTCATTCTGCGAATTATATTCAATCCATTTATTTGGACTTGCAGCATTTGAAATATCCGGAAGCCATCTGTAAATCCGAAAAATTGATTGATCATATAGTCCGCCAGTCCTGCTGAAAAGTGATTTCAGACACTGCCTGACTCCCATGCTGTCCAGTTTTACAGTTGTAGACACTGGAGTGATCATATTCAAGGGAATAGTGACAGGATCAGAATTCAGGCGGATACCGCATTTTGAAAGATCAAAGGTATCTGCATTTGCACCATCAGAGCAGATCAGGGAGGCTCGTATTCCATTTATCTGTGCCCCCACAGGTGACAATTGACATATAACACGTCCGGAGCTCCCCTTTATATAACCTGTCAATTTTGTCTTATTAAGCAACTCCAGACCCTGCTCACATGAAAACGACCACTTAACATTTGCACTATTGTCGGATATGTTTAATGTATCATATAGTGTTGCTGAGCCGATTATCTTTTTTGAAACAGACAAAAGCGAAATTAGCGGTTTTGCAGTATCTGCAAGTATGATAAGCGGCAGACGTAAATCTGCAGTTTTCAATACAAACTGTGATTTTGCGCTGTCAAAAAAGGATGAGTCTTCAGGTATGAATAATCCGGCGGAATCCCTGTAGATATGTATCTGCTGCAATTTACATTTAGCTGGTACGCTGTCAATCGCAATCGCTATATTGAAAGGCAGTGCAGGTTCTGGATTTGCAAACCTTATTCCTTTACTGAGTCTTATGAATCCCTTTAAAACAGAATCAGGAGGCATATAAGCGATGACAGTATCCTTGTGCTCCGGAATTCCAAGAGAGTAGGTGGAATCTTTCCAGAGTACAACTGAATTGCATAGAGCCCTGACAGTATCATTTACTTTTGCAGGTCTGAAAATTGAAATAGGCTGTCTGCTCACAGATGAAACATATACATTCTTGCTTGATATGGAGTCAGGTTTATACCAGACTCCATTATTATATGCCCATAATCCGACTGAATAAACGGTATCATATACAAGTTCAGATAATGTGAACATTGTATCACTAGTCAACTTTGTCAAAATTGCATGTGCAAACGGCGGATCGTTATTCTGTCTGCTGCATGATACAGTGATGCCGTATTCAAGTCCGGCAGCTGTTTGTAAAGAATCGGCGTGCCATTCAAGTTCAAATCTATGCAGCTCTCGATCAAAATGCAGGCTGTCAATATAAAACGGATTATCTTTTGATTGAGCAGTAATTGAGACAATCAAGATAATGAATGAAAGAAGAACTGATCTCATTTCTTTATTCCTATTAACCCTCTGTATGATGTTACTTTATCTTTTCCACTTGTCCTTGTAACCAGATTAAGTATTACTCTGTAAACACCAGGAGCAACCCTTGCGCCTTCATCGTTAAAACCATTCCAGTATATTGTATAATTGTAAACTGAGCCGTCGGCGTTCCACCCTGACGGTACTAATCCCCAGGTCGATGTATTTTGTATAAATGCACCTTCCCTGAGAAGGTTCATCCAGCGGTAGTCAACTTCCGGGTCTGATGCAACTGTGTTTCCAATCATATCATAAATAGTTATTCTTCCGCCAAGCTGGGAATTCTTATCAGGAAGAGTAATCTGGAATGAAATCGCAATACCGCCATTGTCCTGTTTTATCCATTCCAGTGCTTTTGAATTATTGTATAGATGAAATTCCCCGGGTATTTCCCGCTTACATGTCGGTATGCCGGGATTGGGCCCGATTAAAAGCTCATTTCCTACAGTACCAAAAACATTAACCCTAACTTTTCTGTTATTGACAGATGATGTATTGCCTGCGGCGTCTATGAGTTTATATGATGTCAAATCATTGAGAATACTGAAATAATTACTGCTTGTCAATTCAACTCCGTTTGATGTACTGAAACTTATACTGTCAGGGAAAACCGGAGAGTTGAAATTTTTAATGCCGTCAATTAGATTTACTTTCACAAAACCGCCCGATGTATTTTTAATCCATGTTTCAAACACATGCGCCGGAAGTTCATACAGCGATACGATATTCCCGTCAGGCCCGAATACATCCTCACTGAAAGTAACTGTGACCAGATCATCTGTTAAAACACTTCCGTTCAGATCTTTCCTTACATACGCAATCACAGGTCCTGCACCATCAAGAGCCTCAATGGAAATATTCTCCACAGCACCGCCGAGTATGAAATCGTAGTTGTCAAGTTTGACAACTGGTTTCCAATTTGTCTGTAAATTTCCTTTTTCACTTTCATTCAGATAGATATTCATGTACATGCTGTCAATTGATATTTCAGTACTGTCAACAATCATATTTTCAACATTGCAGCTGACCGCAAGTCTTGAATTGATCAACTCACTGCTGCAGAAAACAGGCATATCAAACCTGACCCTGATTATATCAATATATCCGTTTCCGTTCAAATCCCCAGTAACTGCACTCACAGGATATGCAAGCGGACCGATAATGTTTATATAAAGGGAATCAATAATTTGTGGATTTACTGAAGACACTGCAATTGCAGATCCGGACTGGTCATCGGATACAACCGCTGAATCTGCACTGTAAACTAAACGTGTCAGAGAATCGCTTTTCCCGAATTTATGCAGTGTGCCGGTTGTGCTCCAATCACATGGCTCTGAGCCGCGCATGTTCCCATATTTATCAAAACCGATTGTATACAGAAGTACCTGATCTTTTGGGTATCTCATTACAAGAGTGTCAGGACAGCAAATATGTGTATGTGAAATAGTAATTGAACTCAGAAGTGATGGTTTAAGCCGAAATGACGGTGTTGATGCAGTAATTGTTCCCAGCTTCACCTGAAACTGATGAAGACTGTCGGAACTGTATGGTGAATAATACGATATCAGTCTGATCGTGTCAACGCCATCTGTAAAGCATTGGGGTATTCGCGCCGTGTCATCGGGATAAATATTTACTCCAGATGAATTTGTGCCTGAAAAAACCTTCGCATCAGGGCGATATGCATTATATCTGAGAGTATCCTGATAAACCGCAGCCCCTGATATGGAATCTGAACTGAAGCAGTAGACACCCGGTACAAGTCCGTCCTGATTATAGATATGCACAGCAGCTTTAATTGTATCACCGGCAATTATTTGTCCGGATGGTGTAATTATTGAAAACTCGGCATGCGTAGGGCTTCCTCTTGTAAACTGAACCGGAATTGTATCACTTAAATTATTTGTACCGGTTATATCGGCTGTTATATAGCCGCTTCCTGGTTTTACCGGCGAAACTGTGAATGACTGAAAATAGCGCGGCCCGGTAGAATTGAATACTATATCTCCAGTTGAAGACCAGTTTGCTGAAATTTCTTTCCATATTGCGGTATCCGAGCGCAGTGCCTTGACATACAATACAGTGTCCGCATTTGTTGAAATTGACAGCGAATCAACAGGTACTCCATCACGTGTCATTATTTTCAAATCAATGTAATGATATGGCATAAGCTTTACATTTGCAGTATCATTTAAAATCCCGTCAGTAACATAAATTTTACATATTCCACTTACTACCTGAATATTTTTCCGGATTGATCCGATGGAAGGGATCAGTCCTTGATTGACATAGACAATTGAATCCGTGCTTCCCCACGTACCGCTGCGTAAAGAATCAATATAATTTCCAATTGAATCACGAACCATTGCATACACAGTCACATCAGTCCTGTCATCTGGTATTTCGATTGTATCAATCTCATCAGGCACGTACATAGTTTTCTGCCAGTCAGCATGAGATTCGATTACAATCCGAAATGGTCTGCCAGGTACTATTGTTATATCTATAGAATCACATAATGTATCATATCTGGAAAATATCCTTACAATTCGTCGCGCAAGTAAAGGATTGAAAGTGACAGCGGTTCCGACAGTGTCAGAAATGTATCCGGATGATTTTTCTCCGACAACTGATGACTTCTCAATAAGTTCCCATGTACACATACCGGGAGCAGCATCACTTATCATGCATCCCCTTTTGTCAAATAATTCTGCCAACAGGAGAAATGGTGTTCCTGCTGCTGCAGTTGTATCGGAACCAAGAAGAGTATTATTATTTGTATATAATGAAAGCCGGACTGGCCGCCCGTGAGTAACCCTGAGCGGCAGTCTTGAAAAATAGCCCTGAAAATCAATCTGAATATATCCTGTCCCTGTATCAGCCGGACAGAACAATAATGCAGACTTATCAGCCGTTCCATTTACATCTGCCCACCTTCCGGAAGACCATGAAACCGGGATTGTTTCCCACAAGCGCGTGTCAATCCGTTTTCCCTCGGCAATAAGCATTCTGCATGTATCAGTTGTCATTGCCATACTTGACTTGATCAGTGTATCAGTATCTTCAACTACCCTTATACGTAATGAATCATATCCTGCGGTTGTATTGACAAGGACTTTATCTGTCAATGTATTGCCGTTCTGATTTACAGATGCAGCAATAAAAACATTACCTATACCTGTCTTTTCAACTATGCCTTCACCAATACCTGTATTACCGCTTTGTATAGATGCAACAGTATGCGATGACGCTATTATTCCCGAGTATGATGTATCCCATATTGTAAATTGTGAAAAACCAGTAAAATTTCCAAATTTATCACGCAGAAGTGCATACAATAACTGATTTCCCTTATTAGATGAAATCTGAACTCTTGGGATTTCAACAGCACTGTTCATACTGAATGTTGTACTGCCTGTATCGGATCTCAGTTCAATAGACAATATAGATGGAATACCGGGACGCACAACAAGAGTTTTCCTGACTGCAAGAGTCTCGTTTGTTAAACTGCTTATTAAAGATGCATTTATTACAAACTGTTTATAGGCAGTCCTCGGAAAAAATAAAGCTGTTGTATCTGTAATGACTGAAAGAGAATCATGGTTTATATCATCACCGGGACTCAGCAAAAGTTTCCATGTTACAAGAGAATCAAATTTTGAGCTTCTTATTTTTGACCCTGCTGAATCTATCCATACCTGTACCTTGCAGTCCACAGTATCACCTGCAGACACAGTGTCAGATTCTGTTGTCATTACAAGAGAATCTGGAAATGGTTCAACATTCAGATTCAATCCTGTTACTTTGAAAATAACATCATTTAAATCGAAATCCGCGGCAACCAGAGAATCTTTAAGAGGATTAACTACAATTCCGTCATCTTCAAAGCCAAAAACAATTGTATCAGTGACCGCACCCAGACTGTCAACTATTCTTCCTGCTGCCGCGAAGCGGTGTCCATATCCTGGCTTAACACCAAACTCTCTTGACACAAACGATGAGCTGTGGTAAAGAGATTTGTCTTGCGGATCAACACCTTCCCTGTTTTGACCGGTATATCGCCTGTTTATGACAGCGTTTTCACGTTTATACATGAAAAAAATCTCTGTACCTTCAGGAATCTGCGAAGCCAGTCTGCCTGTTAAATTGACCCGTGCCCCGGTACTTTTATTTGTAAATAAATAAAATGCTGAATCTGTAAACCCAGGTATCATACAGTAAAGTTCACCTGTAGCATCCGACTCAGATGATTCTAATGAGACAACAATAGAATCATCTGAATTCGTGTAATAAAAAGTCGCACCGACGAAAAGTGCGGTTTTGCTGCTTATATGCCAGAAATTCGCCATTGCAGCACTATCCGGAATGAACTGAACGGTTTGTGAAAATGCAGCAAAAGTCAGAAAACCAAATAAAAACAGACTTTTTCTAATAAATTTACGCATTAAAATAGTTTCATCCAGATTGTGAATCTGGTCTGTTAAGGTTAAAAATACACGGTTATATTCATTTAATAATAAACGAAGCAGAACTTATTCTATTATTCTGAGCAACTTTCAGAATAAATATCCCGGCCCCTGTATTTGTCAAATCCATTGACAATTGATTTGACCGTACAGTCTGTCTTGATATTACACGTCCTTTAACATCAACTACTGATATATCAGCTCTTGACATATCGGACAGAGTAATATTGACCCGATCTTTGAAAAACTCCAGCTTCCGGAAAGTGTTATCAGAAATTTTTCTGAAAATAACCCGGTCTGTGCCTGGAATGATTCTGGCACCATCAAGCTGCAATGTCTCATCGGTTATTTCATTGAAATCCAGTATCATCGGGTTTGATAATGACAGCAGAGTTGTATCAGCTTTTTTCATTTTGAATGTTGCGAGTGCAAGTGTCCCTGAACCCACAGCGCATTGGGTCAGATCCCCTCCAAGTATCGATCCGGCAATCAGTATTTTTGTTGAATCATTTAATGATTTTTTCGCTGTAAAAATCAGTGATCCACCCTTTGTTTCAAGGAAATTCGGAGAAACAGCATCCCCTTTCGAGGCTGTAACAAAGACTAACTTTGATGTGTCATACTGTAAATAAACCTGATATCCATACAGCTGAACTGCATCAGTTACTTTTATTACAACCGTAAAAGCACTGTCCTGAAGACAATGTCTGACAGTATCTGCCTGTAAAGAAATAGGATCCGTATCAATAAACAATTTTGCGCTGCTATTCTGACCGGCCAACAGAATCCCGGCTGCACAGAATATACAAATTACAATTCTTTTCATTTCAATTCCTTTTTAAGTTAACTTTTAAGACGTTACAGATACGACTTAATCATTAAATTCATCTGTTTTCTATTCATGCATTTCCCAGCATTTACTTGCACGGGTAATATCTCTTATATCAATTACTTCATTACCTGTATCTGATAATTTGAGATTAATCTCACGATTGTATCCTGAAACGGTATCAGGCAATTCAAGCTGCTTTGATATTTTTGAAATATCCTGAATGTTGACAACAGAGTCATTATTGACATCACCAAGAAGATGAGACTGATAAATCAATATTTTATCATTTGTCCTGACAGCAAGCTTTGGCGTCCCCCGGGTTGATCCGATAAGAGACATTGAAACAGAATCTGCTGCAATACGTACTCCAGCACAGTTTAAAACTTCTTTAAATGTCAACAACGTAAATGTGCTGTCAATATCAAAAACCTTGACTGCACCATTTGAAAGCATGAGTATTTCCTCATGGTTGTCATTATCAAGATCAATAAGTGCGGGTGTACCACTGCAACTGGTTATTGACAATCCAGTTTCAGCTGACTTACACTCCACAGGATTACTTAAAACAGGATCAGAATCAGTACCGATATTTGTGTAGACAAAAAGTCCAAGAGTTTCAATATGAACTATGAGGTCTTTTTTACCGTCCTTATTGACATCAAATACAACCGGGCAGCCTGAAGCTGAACCCCTGACAAGCGTATCAATGGTACTTCTCTGCCTGACAGCAATGATATTTCCTGATCTGTCTGAAAGTATGCAGTCGTATATTCCATTATTATCCCAATCAGCAAAAACATGATGACGTGTATTGAATGATGATGTCAGGTCGATAAATTCAGACGGCTGATACCTGTATGACTTTTTTGTCACATTGTCAAGTCCGCTGAAAAACAGGCCCTTATTCACAGATGCGATAAACAGATCCTCTGTATTGTCCCTGTTCAGGTCTACGAATGAAAATGATCCTGCCAGTGAAACCGGTTCGGCAGAGGTAACTGTCAATGTATCAGGCCCTGAGAACATAAGCGGTATACTTGTCTTTAAATTTACAGTTTGAGTAACAACAGTATCTGCCTTGACATTGCACGAAAATCGCTGTGCCCTGTATCCGTCTGCCTGCACTTCGAACCAGTAGACACCCTGAGGTGCACGCCAGGAGACTGAATCATGTCCAAGCAGATTGCCGCTGAAACAGCCAGATGGCATTGCAAATATTGCGGCTCCGGGTTTATCAGCACTGATTTTTACAGAACCGTATTTCTCTACTGAGATCATTACTGCCATACTATCAGTTGCAATCCCGTCTGTTGCATAAAAAACAATCCGGTATAATCCAGCGGCTGAAGGCGCAATGCATCTGAACTCGGCAGTTGCATCTGCCGATGTAACAAAAGTAAATCCTGGAATATCACATGCAGATGAAAGAACCGGTATGGATCCATCATTATCAGGATCAATTGCACTTACTGTCAATTTAACCAGTTCTCCTGCACTTGCGGTTATATCGGAAATATGATTTATTACAGGAGCACAGTTGACATCTCGGACATTTACATTTATTGCAAGAGTATCAGAAAGTAACCCGTCACTTGCTCCGGCAATTATACTGTTTACACCTGATATATCACAGGAGGGATTCCACGCTATAAATCCGGTACCATTTTTATTATCAACCACACGCGCTCCGGCGGGACCGCTTATTAAATACAATTGCGGTATGTTGCCGTCGGGGTCTTTAGCTTCGATACTCATAATCATTTCTTTGTTCTGATTGATTATTGTATCATTGCGGGGTGTAAAAACTGGCCCTGTAATATTATCATTATTTATTGTTATTACAACTTCTTTACTGATAACAACCAATGGATCAAAAGCATCCACTGCTGAAATTGTAAATGAATAGATTCCTGTGACAGCAGGTGTCCATGTAAAAACACCGGTACCTGTATTATCATCAACTGTAAAAACCGCTCCCGAAGGAATTGTTGTTATTCCTATAACCGGAAGAACGCCATCCAGATCTGTTGCTGTCACAAGAATTGCCACTGGTAAATTTACAGAAGAAGTAACGGCCGTACTTGAAACATTAAGAACAGGCGGATAGCAGTTGGCGTCAACAACTTCAATAAGAACAGTATCCCGGATAGTCGAGACACCATCTGAGGCTTCAAAAATCACAACATAAAACCCGTTTTCATCACCTCCGGGAGTCCATGCAAATGTCGCGCTTCCATTTAAATTGTCTGCAAATACTGCTTCTGAAACATTGTTTATCATCCTGATTGACGGTATCGTACCATCACAATCACTGACATTTACAGATAAATTGAACGGTCTCTGCTCCACTGCTTTCTGATTTGCAATATCAGCAAAAACCGGTGCGAAATTAACATCATCCACCTGCAGTTTAAATGTCGAGGTTACAGAATCAATGCCATCAGATGCCTTCACTACCACAGTGTAAACTCCATGATCTGAGCATCCGGGAGCTGATCTGATTACTGTATTTCCGGCATGATTACTTATAGTAAGAAATGGCGGTGGGCTTACAAGTGATATTACCGGTACGGTTGCATCAGAATCTGATGCGGATACTGCTACTAAAATCAATTCCTTTTCATTCATTACTGTATCGTGCGGCATTGTGAGAAACGGCACCCTGTTCTTTCTGACAGTAATAGATTGAGCTGCAGAAGCACAGTTTCCATTTATATCACATGCATTCCATGTAATATCTGTTCTTCCCGGATAATATGCATTACTTAAAAGTAAATTATCACTTCTTGTCGCAGTAAGAGTAAATGCGGAACAGCTGTCTACGGCTTTCGCAGAATCGATTATTACAATGGAAGAATCAAGAAGAGAACTGATAAGTATCAGCTTATCCGGCTTGACAGTAATCTTCGGCGCTGCGGTGTCCTTCACCTGTATTTTAAAAATAGAGGTTACTGAATCAATACCGTCTGATGCCTGTACAGTCACAGTGTAAATGCCATGCATTCCGCATCCTGGACTTGCAGTAATAATGACATTTCCGCCATTTCCTCCGATAGAGAGAAATGCGGGGCTATTAACAAGAGATATTTTTGGCACTGTCAGATCGGGATCAGTTGCAGAAACTGCAATGCTGATTGTCTGCATTTCATTCACAGAAGTATCAGGAAGTATTGCAAGAACAGGTAAATTGTTCTTCCGGACTGTAACAATCTGCTCTGCAGTTGCACAGTTTTTATTGGTATCACATGCACTCCAGATAATTTTTGTCAGACCAGCATGGAATGCATTGCTTAATGGTAAATTATCACTTCTTGCCGCAGTAAGCAGAACGCTCGTGCAATTATCTATTGCATCTGCTGAATCAACTGTCAACATTGCGGAATCTGCCAATGCGCTGATTGTCATGTCGATATTCTGAGCTGCAGTTATATCCGGAGCAATTTTGTCTTCAATGATTACCTGCTGTTCCTGCGTTGCAGTATTACCGCTTGCATCAGTATAAATCCAGTTGATCTTATATTTTCCCTGCTGAGAGAATGAATATGGATCATTTGTTGTTGCTGAAATTATCTGACTGCAGTTATCAGCTGCAGTTGGAAAAGTATTTACAGTCAATGAACAATCCCTTCTCAGCACAGGAAGATTTGGAACATTTGGAACAGGAGGAATCACATCCTGTATTACTATTAAAACAGTATCCCTGTCAGAATTGCCATAACTGTCAGTAACAGTAAGAATTATCTGGTTAGTTCCTGTTGATAGATTTACTGATGGAGAAACTCCTGTCAATTGACCTGTAAAAGGGCCCGTCCATGAATAAGTGATCGGATCTCCATCGGGATCCATTGAACCTGATCCGTCAAGTTTAACCGTATTCAGACAATCAGCTCCGGCAAACAGATTCTGATCATTGCCTGCGGACGCGACCGGAATATGGTTTTCTCCACATTGTGAAGTGGCAATGTTTCCTGAATGGGGAAATCTTGTAGCAGCTCCAACACTGTCAACAGCTCTTATATAATAGTCCACACCATTGACAGTAACGAAGTTCGGAGGTATTACAGCTGAATAATTATCATTTGTCAATTCATGCATTGTGTCACTCGCAAAAAAAGTTTCAGTTGTTCTTTTGTAGTAGAGCACTGCACAAAAAGTTCCATCCTGATCGGTTATATGTGCCGAAACAGAGGCATTCTGTACTGAAAGACATGGAGGTGGAGTATGAACTATCACCGGCACCTCATTTGCAACAGGAATCACATACGGTTGACTTTCAGGAACAAGTACATTTGGAGATCTTCCGATAAGATGATAATTATCACTTGCCAAAATATAAAAGTCAATTCCGGGGTATATCACATTTGCAGCTGAAATAATTGCCTGATATGTATTTCCTGTCAACAAAGGCATTGGTATTTCAGTATATGAGCCTGAAACTATGTTTGACTTACGATAAAACAGCCGGACATTATCAACAGTTCCATCATCTGTGACTGTTGCAGAGATAGTTAAAGCCTGCATTGACGGCTGATTTACCCCTATCATGGCACTGGTTGCGGAAGTCAGGGTAATTACAGGCGGCATATTGTTCTCATTCCAGTATGCAGTATCTTTGTCTGTACGGTTATTAAGCTTTGCAGAAAGGACAACAGTATGATTATCTCCATTAAATATCACATCCGGAGACTGATAACATAGAATGTACTGTGCCTGGACATCACCCTTGATCTGCATATAAAGCTGCGCTAGATCAGTTGCTGATGGAGCAAATGAATAATAACCGCCAGTACTGTCGGCAATTGGTTTAAGTTCAGTTGTATCTGCTGATGTCCCGATTCCAATACTATATATTTTTATATTATTATGTCTTGCATGATTTACAAGACTGTCTATTGTAACTGTATTTCCACCATCCTGACCGTCAGAGTAAACAATGACGGCTCTTGTGTTGGTTTCCTGTAACAATTGCGTAAGCCCTGCGTCTGTGGCATTTAAAATGGCAGTCCCGCCGGTTGCTGTTATTCCGTTAATTGCTGCGACAAGTAATGAGGTATCTCCTGTTATGGTCTGATTGATTGTATATGAATCATTAAAAGATACAATAGCACATCTATCCATGGAGTTCATTGTTCTGACATATTGTAATGCCGCATTTTTCGAAGTTCCTATTGTCCCGGACATTGAGCCGCTTCTGTCAATAACCAGAGCAACTGATATTCCAGCGACATTTGAAACTGTTGTCAATTGATAATCCAGAGTATCATTGTCTTGTGTCAAAATAAAATTACTTGTATCAAGACCCGTGATACTTCTTCCTGCAGTGTCAGAAACAGATGCTGTTACGCAAATATCCGGATGTGATGATATATTAAGATCTGTTATATTTACATCCGGTTTTGTATTAGGATTGATAATAAAACAAGCCATTACTTCTGCCGTATCACTTGTCACTGCGATACGTGTCAATGCAGTACTTGAGTTTGAAAATGTCGCATTACCAGAAACAAGCGTCCAGTTTGAAAACTGATAACCGCCATTAGGGATCGCTGTTATAGCTGTATCAGTACTTGAAAAAACATTGACAGTATCATTTGGAAAGATTGTTCCTTTACCATTGGTTCTGACAATAAGAGTCAATGGTGTTCTAACTGAAGCAATAAAATTAGTTGTATAATAACTTGACGAATAAGGCACAATCTTGAAATAGTGATACTCACCCGCAGTCGTTGCAGTGAACTGATAAATAATTCGTGTGCTATTATAACCTGTATTCCCGATCGCAGTCAAAAAGGCTGAACTTGTTCCATAGTAATACATATTTTTGTAAGAGCTATCAATAACAATGGCATAAGTACCTGGAGATGGAGCCCGGAATTTAAGTCTGACTCCATTTAATGGACTTATCTCAAAATTGTTCGTTGTAAAATTATACGAAGACGGAATAGATGACAAATCATAAACTGTTCCCGCAATGAAATTCGCCTGTATAGCAGCATCACCTGTAATTGAAACGCTTGCACTCGCAAGAGTCGGATTTACCAAAACAGCACTGCCGCTCTGAACAGTCCAGTTTACAAATCGATACCCGGATGACGGTGTTGCTGATATTGACCGGGATTCACCTGATGCCAAAGCAACTGAACCTGATGGACTTGTTGTGCCATGTCCATCATTATTTACAACCAGTGAGTACGCACTTCCTGATGATATTCTAAAATTATAGGACCAGTACGAACTGCTGCCTGGAACTACTTTGAAGTAATATCTTGCACCAGCAGTTGCGTTAAAACTTATTGATGACGTTGAGCTGTTGGTTTTCGATTGAACTGCAGAACTGAACGCAGCATCTGTTCCATAATAATAAAAGTTGCTTGAATGGGATTCAACATTCTGAATTGACACAGAGTAATTACCGGTTGCTGATGGAGAAAAATAAAATCCCACTCCGCTGCCTGCTGACAGATCATAAGAATTTGTTGTGTAATTGTACTGTGTTGCGCTTCCAGTAATTTGATATACCGGACATTGAGTAAAATTTGCCCTGATTACAGCATCACTGGTAATTGAAACATTTGTACTTGCAAGAGTTGAACTGCCAAAAGTTGCACTGCCGCTTTGAACAGTCCAGTTTGAAAAACGATAACCTGTATTTGCAGTTGCTGAAATTGAATATGGCGTTGATGTTTCAATTGAAACAGATCCTGATGGTGTAGTTGTTCCATTTCCACTGTTGTTGACAGTCAGTAACTTACTTACAGGATTATACACTTGCAAACGGTCCAGATACCATCCAGCAGCCTCAACACTGCCATCACTGGTAAATCTGAAACGTATTTTTATTTTTGAATTAGTGTATGAACTTATATCAATATTTTTTAAATTCCATGAATTCAATACCCCTGAAACAAGTGATAGTGTAGTCCATGTTGTTGAACCCTCTTTAAAAATGTCAACGTACATTGAATCACAGCATGATTCTGTAGAATACCACTGATAAAAAGAAAGCTTTACTATTGGACCGGATATTGAAATTAAAGGTGTTTCCAAATTATAATCAACATAATCACCATAATTACCATTTAAAATTGTTCCCGTACACTTACTCCCTTCAGGAACTGTAGTCGGACCTGATGAATAAGTAGGTGTTCCAAATTCCCAACCTCCTCCGGAAACCACCATATCAGAAGTACTGCTCTCAAAATTCTGAGAATAAAAGACATTCTGAGCTGAAACAGAGCACAACAACAATCCGGTA
>Ga0209800_10001771_pt1 | contig 21048 bp, 16 predicted proteins | sample Higcelweek8metaG_FD_187174 | JGI IMG/M metagenome (GOLD analysis project Ga0209800, IMG submission 187174) | Freshwater pond sediment microbial communities from the University of Edinburgh, under environmental carbon perturbations - High... | ecosystem: Environmental > Aquatic > Freshwater >...
CACTAAAGCATGAAAGGTCAGAGCCGCTGGAGGCGTCTTAGATTCTTCCTCTAAAGCCACACAGCAAGCCTCGCCGCACCAACCATCCTTGATCATTTTAAATCCAACGCAGGCAAGAATCACAAAAGCAATCCAATGATCAATCGTTTGGATAAACTGGCTCGCGGCGTGGCCTGCAGCCCAGCCGATGAGTGGCATCGTTCCTTCTGTCAAACCAAAGACGGCCCCCGTACGAAGCGCACGGGTCAAGCGTATGCCGTTCAAGGCCGCGCCACGTCCCACTGAAACCGCGAAGGCATCGGCTGAAAGACTGATAGACAAGAGAGACGTTGAAATAAAGCTCATAGCAAAACCTTACTGCATTCCCATTTCGTCGCAAAGAAAATCGGCGGGAAGCTTGCGCTGCCCGCCGATTTTGATAACGACGTTCCAAGCGCTTACGCTTCGAAGCCGCCTTCTTCTTTTTCCATCGCCGAAGACAACAGCGCTGAGGCGATATCTGCCTTTTTCTGCGCGGCTTCTTCTGCATCGACGCGATCCATCTCGACATCGCGTGCGGCCGCAATGCGACGCAAGCGATTGACGACTGAACCCGTGCCGACCGGAACCAAACGTCCGACGATCACGTTTTCCTTCAACCCGATGAGCGAGTCGACCTTGCCCGCCACAGCGGCTTCGGTCAAAACGCGCGTCGTTTCTTGGAAAGACGCCGCCGAGATAAAGGAACGTGTCTGCAAGCTGGCCTTGGTGATGCCTTGGAGCACAGCGCGACCTTGCGCCGGACGAAGGGTTTCCAAAACCGCCTTGGTGTTGACTTCGACAAACTCAGTGCGGTCAACCTGCTCGCCTTGCAAGAACGTCGTATCGCCCGGATCGGTGATTTCAACCTTCTGCAACATTTGACGCACGATGACTTCGATATGCTTGTCGTTAATTTTAACGCCCTGCAGACGATAGACATCTTGAATCTCGTTGATGATGTAAGCGGCCAAAGCCTCCACACCAAGCGCCGAGAGAATGTCATGCGGCACGGGGCTGCCATCGATCAGAAGATCGCCGCGTTCCACCATATCGCCTTCTTGCACGGCCACATGCTTGCCCTTGGGGATCAAGTACTCGCGCGGCTCCAACGCTTCGTCGAGCGGACGAACGATGATGCGGCGCTTTGTCTTGTAATCCTTGCCGAACTCGACGCGACCTTCGACTTCCGAAATAATCGCGAAGTCCTTCGGACGACGCGCTTCGAACAGCTCGGCCACGCGCGGCAGACCGCCCGTGATGTCACGCGTCTTCGAACCTTCACGCGGCACGCGAGCCAGAATATCACCGGCTTCCACTTTCGCGCCATCGAGAATATTCAAAATCGCGTCCACAGGCAGGAAGTAACGAGCATCGATGCCGCTGGAAAGACGAACAGGTTCGCCCTTCTCGTCTTGCAGCAAGATGCGCGGACGCAAATCTGAAGCGCGCGCTTGCTGGCGGAAATCGATAACCTTCTTCGAAGCAATACCGGTCGCTTCATCAACGACTTCGCGAACCGACATCCCTTCGATAAGATCAGCATAATGGACGATACCGGCACGTTCCGTGATAACCGGAAGCATGTAGGGATCCCATTCGGCGAGTTTCTGACCCTTCTTGACCTTATCGCCTTCCTCAGCGAGAAGTTTCGTGCCGTAAGGAATACGGTGACGCGCTTTTTCACGACCCAGATCATCGAGCAGGACGAGTTCGCAATTGCGGCTCATCACGATCGAACGACCTTCGGAATTTTTCACGACGGTCATGTTCTTGATTTCAAGCTTCGCATCAAACGAGGCTTCAACCGAGTTCTGTTCCGCACCACGCTGAGCCGCACCACCAATGTGGAACGTACGCATGGTGAGCTGCGTGCCCGGTTCACCGATGGACTGCGCGGCGATAACACCGACAGCTTCACCAATGTTCACCGGCGTACCACGCGCCAGATCACGGCCATAGCACTTGGCGCAGATGCCCGTCTCCGACTTACAGGTCAGAACCGAACGCACCTGAACCGTATCAATGCCCGCATTGTCGATCACATCGACAAGCGTTTCATTGATCAACGTGCCGGCCTTCACCAAAACTTCGCCCGTTGCCGGGTGCTTGATGTCAAGCGCAGCCGAACGACCCAAGATCAGCTCGGCGAGCGGCGCAATCACTTCGCCGCCGTCGATGATCGTGTGAACCGTCAGGCCTTCGGTCGTGCCGCAATCGTCTTCGGTGATGATGGCGTCTTGCGCCACATCGACGAGACGACGCGTCAAATAACCGGAGTTCGCAGTCTTCAAAGCCGTATCGGCCAAACCTTTACGCGCGCCGTGGGTTGAGTTGAAATATTCGAGAACCGTCAAACCTTCTTTAAAGTTCGAGATGATCGGCGTTTCGATAATTTCGCCTGATGGCTTCGCCATCAAACCACGCATACCGGCGAGCTGCTTAATCTGCGCTGGCGAACCACGAGCGCCCGAATGGGCCATCATGTAAACGGAATTGATGTGACCATGCCCCGTATCGGAGATGCCTTTCATCATTTCTTCAGCGACTTTTTCAGTGCAGGTTGACCACACGTCAACGACCTTGTTGTATTTTTCACCGCGTGTGATGAGACCGTCTTGATATTGACGTTCATATTCATCGACCTGCGTTTGCGCCTGCTTGATCAACCGCGGTTTGGCTTCCGGGATAATCATGTCGTCCTTACCGAACGAAATGCCGGACTTACAAGCGTGACGATAGCCAAGGCCCATCAAGCGATCGGCAAAGATCACCGTTTCCTTTTGTCCACAATGACGATAGACGGCGTCGATGACGTTCGTCAGATCCTTCTTCGTGAGCAAGCGGTTGATCAGGCTGAACGGCAAGTTCGGATGACGCGGCAAGATCTCAGAGAAGATCATGCGGCCCGGCGTCGTGTCCACGCGTACGATCTCAGGTTCGCCCTTGGCATTGACGCCGTGATAGCGAGCCTTGACCTTTGAATGCAACGTGACAACGCCAGCTTCAAGCGCCTGTTCAATTTCGCTCATATCGGTGAAGGCCATGCCTTCGCCAATCGCGCCGGTACGTTCCATCGTGATGTAATAGATACCAAGCACCATATCCTGCGAAGGAACGATGATCGGCTTACCGTTGGCTGGGGACAGAATGTTGTTCGTTGACATCATGAGCACGCGCGCTTCGAGCTGAGCTTCCAGCGAGAGCGGCACATGGACGGCCATTTGGTCACCGTCGAAGTCGGCGTTGAAAGCCGTGCAAACGAGCGGATGAAGTTGGATAGCCTTGCCTTCGATAAGGGTCGGCTCAAACGCCTGAATGCCCAAACGGTGAAGGGTTGGCGCGCGGTTCAGGAACACGGGGTGTTCGCGGATGACCTCTTCCAGAATATCCCAAACTTCGGGACGTTCTTTTTCGACCATGCGCTTGGCGGCCTTAATCGTGGAGGCCATACCGTAGAGTTCCAGCTTGGCGTAGATAAACGGCTTGAAAAGCTCAAGCGCCATCTTCTTCGGCAAACCGCACTGATGCAATTTAAGTTCAGGCCCAACGGTGATAACCGAACGACCGGAATAATCGACGCGCTTACCAAGCAAGTTCTGACGGAAGCGGCCCTGCTTGCCCTTGAGCATATCGGAGAGCGACTTGAGCGGACGCTTGTTGGCACCCGTAATGACACGACCGCGACGACCATTGTCGAACAACGCGTCAACGGCTTCTTGCAACATACGCTTTTCGTTGCGGATGATGATGTCCGGCGCGCGCAGTTCGATCAGACGCTTCAAACGGTTGTTACGGTTGATGACGCGGCGATACAGATCGTTGAGATCCGAGGTCGCAAAACGGCCACCATCAAGCGGCACAAGCGGACGAAGTTCTGGCGGAATAACGGGGACGACATCCAAGATCATCCATTCCGGACGCGCGCCGGATTCAATGAAGGATTCGACGCACTTCAAACGCTTGACGATCTTCTTACGCTTGGCTTCCGAAGTCGTGCCTTGCATCTCATCGCGAAGCTTGGATTTCTCTTCGTGCAAATCAATGCCGGACAGCATCGACTTGACGGCTTCGGCGCCGATCATGGCGGTGAAGCTATCTTCGCCGTATTCGTCCTGCGCGTTGAGGAATTCTTCTTCGGACAAAAGCTGGTTGGGCTTCAGCGAAGTCAAACCGGGTTCGGTCACAATGAAGTTTTCGAAATACAGCACGCGCTCAATTTCCTTGAGCGTCATGTCGAGCAGCAGCCCGATGCGCGAGGGCAAAGATTTCAAGAACCAAATATGCGCGACCGGGCTGGCCAATTCGATGTGGCCCATACGTTCGCGACGAACTTTTTGCAACGTGACTTCAACACCGCACTTTTCGCAGATGATGCCACGATACTTCATGCGCTTATATTTGCCGCACAAGCATTCGTAATCCTTGATCGGGCCAAAGATGCGCGCGCAGAACAAACCGTCGCGTTCAGGTTTGAACGTACGGTAGTTGATCGTCTCCGGCTTCTTAACTTCACCGAAGGACCAGGAGCGAATACGCTCTGGCGAGGCGATCGAAATACGCATCTGATCAAACGTCTGAGGCGCATTCTGCTGATTGAAGATATTCATAAAGTCGTTCATTTTGTGCTCCCGCTCTTGGCGTGCGTTTTCACGTTACAATTCTTATTCAGCCGAACCCGGCAAAGCGTCTTGCTCTTCGGCGTCAGCCTCAAGCATCTTTTTCTGATCCAGTTCGACATTCAGGCCGAGGGACTTGAGTTCCTTGACCAAAACGTTGAAGGATTCAGGAACGCCGGATTCAAAGTTGTCTTCGCCGCGCACGATGGATTCATAAACCTTCGCACGACCCGAAACGTCATCGGACTTAACCGTGAGCATTTCTTGCAATGTGTAGGCTGCGCCATAAGCTTCAAGAGCCCAGACTTCCATTTCACCGAAGCGCTGACCACCGAACTGAGCTTTACCACCCAAAGGCTGTTGCGTGACAAGAGAGTAAGGCCCGATCGAACGCGCATGGATTTTGTCATCAACCAAATGGTGAAGCTTGAGCATATAGATATACCCAACCGTCACTTTACGGTCGAAAGCCAAACCCGTACGGCCATCGATGAGCGTTTCCTGACCCGACTTATCAAGTCCGGCCAGTTCCAGCATACGTTCGATATCGGCTTCGCGCGCGCCGTCGAAAACAGGCGTGGCGAACGGAATGCCAAGGCGCAGGTTTTCGGAAAGTTCAATGACTTCCGATTCCGGCAAATTGGCAATTTCCTTTTTATAGGTGTCTTCGCCGTAGCAGATCTTGAGCTTGTCATGAAGCGCAACCAAAGCCGCCTTCTTATCTTGCTCAACCTGAGCTTGATAGAAGTCGAGCGCTTGCGCGACCTGTTTGCCGAGGTTGGCCGAAGCCCACCCCAAATGCGTTTCAAGAATCTGACCGACGTTCATACGCGAAGGCACGCCCAGCGGGTTGAGCACAATGTCAACCGGGGTACCATCAGGCAGATACGGCATATCTTCGACCGGCAAGATGCGCGAGACGACACCCTTGTTGCCGTGACGACCGGCCATCTTATCGCCCGGTTGCAGCTTACGTTTCACAGCCACAAACACCTTCACGAGCTTCATCACGCCCGGGGGCAATTCGTCGCCGCGTTGCAGTTTGCCAACCTTGTCTTCAAAACGCTTTTTCAGTTCGGCCAATTGTTCGTCGAACACAACGTTCGCCGCTTCGACCTTGCTCATCACCTTGTCGTCCTTGACGACAATTTGACGCCACTGGCCACGCGAGAACTCAGCAAGCACTTCTTCTGTAATCGGCTTAGCCACAGGGAAGTTCTTCGGGCCAGAGGAGGCCTTTTGATCCACGATCAGTTCGCGCAGATGCTCGAAGAAACCACGTTCCAAAATGGCGCGTTCGTCGTCGCGATCCTTCGCCAAACGTTCGATTTCCGAACGTTCGATGGCGATGGCGCGTTGATCCTTTTCAACGCCACGACGCGAGAAGACGCGCACTTCAACGATGGTCCCCGTCACGCCCGGCGGCAAGCGCATGGACGTATCACGGACATCGGCAGCCTTTTCACCAAAGATGGCACGCAGAAGTTTTTCTTCCGGTGTCATGGGACTTTCACCCTTCGGCGTGACCTTACCAACGAGAATGTCGCCGGGGTTCACTTCAGCACCGACATAAACGATGCCCGCTTCGTCGAGGTTCTTCAGCGCTTCTTCACCGACGTTCGGGATATCGCGCGTGATTTCTTCCTGACCCAGCTTGGTATCGCGAGCCATCACTTCGAACTCTTCGATATGGATCGAGGTAAAGACGTCCTCGGCCACGACGCGTTCGGAGATCAAGATCGAATCTTCGTAGTTGTAACCGTTCCAAGGCATGAACGCGACGAGCACGTTGCGACCAAGAGCCAATTCGCCCAGCTCCGTAGCGGGGCCGTCAGCGATGATTTCGCCCTTTTTCACGACATCGCCGACCTTCACGATCGGGCGCTGCGTGATGCAGGTGCTTTGGTTCGAACGTTGGAACTTGAGCATGTTATAGATATCGACGGTCGGTTCCGAAGGATCGACCTTGGCCGTTGCGCGAACGACGATACGCGTCGCATCAACTTGGTCAACGACACCTGTACGACGTGCGGCCACAGCCACACCAGAGTCGCGCGCGACTGCTGCTTCCATGCCGGTGCCGACGAGCGGCGCATAGTTACGCAAAAGCGGAACGGCCTGACGTTGCATGTTCGCGCCCATCAAAGCGCGGTTTGCATCGTCGTTTTCCAAGAACGGCACGAGCGCCGCAGCAACCGAGACGATCTGTTTGGGCGACACGTCGATGAAATCGATTTCTTCGGCAAGCGCGATGATGTTTTCACCGTTCTTACGCGCGATGATCGTTTCTTTGACGAACTTGCCGTTTTTATCGAGTTCGGCATTCGCCTGAGCGATGCTGTACTTGCCCTCTTCCATTGCGGAGAGATACACAACTTCGTCCGTAACCTTGGCCGCCTTCACACGACGATACGGGCTTTCAATAAAGCCGTATTGATTGACCTGTGCATAGGTCGCCAGCGAGTTGATCAGACCGATATTCGGACCTTCAGGCGTTTCAATTGGGCAGATACGACCATAATGCGTAGGATGAACGTCGCGCACTTCAAAGCCCGCACGTTCACGCGTCAAACCACCCGGGCCTAAGGCCGAAACGCGACGCTTATGCGTGATTTCAGCCAGCGGGTTCGTTTGATCCATAAACTGCGACAGCTGCGAGGAGCCAAAGAACTCACGCACAGCGGCGGCAGCCGGTTTCGCATTGATCAAATCATGCGGCATAACCGTATCGATTTCGATTGAGCTCATACGCTCGCGGATCGCGCGTTCCATACGCAGCAAGCCCAAGCGATATTGGTTTTCCATCAGTTCGCCGACCGAGCGCACACGACGGTTGCCCAAATGATCGATATCGTCGGTTTCGCCGCGACCATCCTTCAGCTCGCACAAGATGTGCACAATCTTGAGAATGTCTTCCTTGCGGAGCACGCGAACCTGATCGTCCGTCTCAAAGCCGAGACGCGCGTTCATCTTCACACGGCCCACGGGCGAAAGATCGTACCGTTCAAGATCGAAGAACAAGCCATGGAACAAAGCTTCAGCCGATTCAACTGTCGGCGGCTCGCCCGGACGCATGACGCGATAAATATCGATCAGCGCATCTTCACGCGAAGCGTTCTTGTCCGCAGCCATCGTGTTGCGGATATAGGGGCCGACATTCACATGGTCGATGCCGAGCAACTGAAGATCCTTGATCTTCGCTTCATCAAGCTGCTCAAGAATTTCCATGGTGATTTCGTCACCGGCTTCGAACAGCACGACGCCCGTTTTTTCGTCGATCATATCGGCGGCCAGATAACGACCAACGAGATTATCGGATTGAACCAAGACTTCCTTCAAACCGGATTCGACCAACTTCTTGATCAAACGCGGCGTCATCTTGGCGCCTTCTTCGGCGACAGCCTTGCCCGTTTTGGCGTTGACGAGTTCAACGGCCAATTTCTGGCCCTTCAAACGTTCGGCATCAAAAGAGGTCGTCCAACCGTTCTTGGCGCGCTTGAAATCAACGACTTCGTAGAACGCGGTGAGAATTTCTTCTTTCGACAAGCCTTGCAGCTCATGCGCTTCCACGGGCTTGTTCGCCTTGGAACGCTTGGCGATCAGCTTTTCCGTTTCGTCGTTGTACAGCGCGTACAAAAGCGTGGAAACCGGCAATTTGCGGCGACGATCGATGCGCACATACAGCAAATCTTTCGCATCAAACTCGAAATCGAGCCACGAACCGCGATACGGAATAACGCGCGAGGCAAACAGATATTTGCCGGATGAATGAGTCTTGCCCTTGTCGTGATCGAAGAACACGCCAGGGCTACGATGCATCTGGCTGACGATAACGCGCTCAGTGCCATTGACAATAAAGGTGCCGTTGGCGGTCATGAGCGGCATATCGCCCATGTACACGTCCTGCTCCTTGATGTCGCGGATCGACTTGACGCCCGTGGTTTCATCCACGTCGAACACAGTCAAGCGCAAGGTCACTTTGAGCGGCGCGGCGAAGGTCATGCCACGTTGTTGGCATTCTTCAACATCATACTTGGGTTCTTCGAGTTCGTAGGAAACAAAATCGAGAACGGCGCGTTCCGCAAAATCCTTGATCGGGAAAGCCGATTGCAAGACTTCCTGCAAGCCCGCGCGTAGGCGCTGCGCAGCCGGAATGTCCATTTGCAAAAAGCCCTCATAGGAGCGACGCTGAACCTCAATCAGGTTCGGCATCTCCGCGACTTCGGCGATGCGGCCAAAGCTCTTGCGGATTCTCTTGCGGCCCGTCAGGCTCTTGCTCTTGGGTGCAGAAACGCTTGCCATGCTAACCTCTCAACTGTCTTGCGCGTTTTTTTCAAGCAACGCGCGTGGATGAAATCTGTCTTTAACCGACAAAAGCAAAAACGCGCCTAGTGCGAAGGGTTTCCCTTCACACGGCGACGATCTTGTTTCCCGATGATTGCGGACGGAATATGAAGGCCTAACCCTTTGAGAGCAAGCGGTTTATTTTTCAACCTCTTGCCCGAAAAGCTGTAATTAATAAGAATATGTTCTCATAATAGGATTTTATAAATTCTACAAATTATTCAGTTGATAGCGTCCAAAGCGTATTGCTGCCAGAAGCGCGATAAGAAGCGCCCCCCAGATCAAGGCAAGACCTTGTAATGGAATCCCTGCAAGACTGCCAAAGAACAGATTAGAGAACCGAAACGGAGCCTCTTCACTCGCTGCAAAGGCGACTTGTGCAATCGCAGCGCCCTGTGCCTCGATCGTCACGTAAATATTTGATTTTCCGTAGATTAATGAGAGCCCCTGCCCTCGCGCCAAGGTGAGAATCTCTCGTCCTAAAAGATCAAGCTTGGATTGGTCAGAAAAGAAGATGGTAACGGCATCTTCGGGGTGAAGTTCACGCCAGTTAAAGGAAAAAGTCTTTTCTCGCAAGGTCGGCATATAAACAGCGGAACCCTTGGGCGTTAATTCATAATAAGCCCCATCTGCCCCTGTTTTTTCTGTCGTTAGGGCGCCGGCCAGAATTTTCCAGTTCGATAGGTCATAGCGAACATTAGCATCCACAAGGTGCGTGCTGACAGACACAGTATAGCTGGTCGCCGCCCTAACCTGAGGAAGACCGAATAAACTTAGAAAACCGACACAAAGTAAGAAGGATAATATTCTTCTCACAGCCCTAATCCTTAAAATATGCTTCTCTTCTATATCCCCTATCTATAGCATGTTTTCTGCTGCATTGCAATAAAAAGCAGGCGCATCAAATAGTTGCGCCTGCTTCTTTCCTTAGGTTTTTAACCTTATATAGCTTACGCGGCGCGTCCGGCCTTGCGGCGACGCATCGCTGCCGTTCCAGCAAGAGCTGAACCGAACAATAGAATCGCAGCCGGAAGTGGCACAGCCGAGATATCAGAGATTTCAAAAGCGTTGCTCGCCCCATCCATAAACGTGATCGACTTAATCCCAGCCAAATCCTTCAACGTCACATAGATGTTATCGCTCGAAGCGCTCACACCCAAACCAGCGGTTGAGGCCAAAGCCAAAACTGTATCGCCCGTAACATAATAGGACGAATCATCCGCGCGCGTGATCTTGATGGTGTTGTACGAATCCACCGTTCCCCAGTTAAAGGAAATTGTCGTCTTGACTTGCGGAAGCGTATAAGTCGCCGTGCTGTTCGCACCGACAGACAAATACTCACCAGCCTGCGTGCTCGAGATCGGCAACACATGTTGCCCACCTTGATCATCCGTATAAACACCGATCGTTCCGGTTGAAGACCAATCGCTTCCCGTCAAGGAAACGTTGCCCGCTTGAACAGTCGTGCTGACAATCAAATCGTCATACGTTGCGGCCTGCGCCCCAGAGACAACAAACAGGGAGACAAAAAATGTCGCCAAAAGCGAGGATGAAAATTTCATAGTAAGGCCCCTTTCTTTCGAGTCTGTAAAAGCTTCCTCTGATCCATAGCAAGGGTCTGGTCTTTAGGCAAATAAAAAGAGCATAAAGAAATGTTGGTTAATATCGAATACAACTTTATTCTTTGAAACAATAAAAAAGGCGGGGATTGCGCCCCGCCTTTTAAAATCTAAGCTCGCAAAAGCGGGCTAGCGATAAGATCTTACTTGAGTTCGACCTTGGCGCCAGCGGCTTCAAGCTGCTTTTTCATCTTTTCGGCATCAGCCTTCGAGACCGATTCCTTCACAGGCTTCGGCGCGCCTTCAACGAGGTCCTTGGCTTCCTTGAGGCCGAGGCCCGTGATCGCACGGACTTCCTTGATCACGTCGATCTTCTTGTCGCCAGCGGCGGCGAGAACGACGGTGAACTCGGTTTGCTCTTCAGCCGGGGCTGCGGCAGCGCCAGCGACGGCGGCAACGGCCACGGGAGCAGCGGCGCTGACGCCCCACTTCTCTTCGAGCATCTTCGAAAGCTCAGCCGCTTCAATCACGGTCAAAGCGGACAATTCATCAACGATCTTTTCCAAATTAGCCATTTTACTTCTCCTTAGGGTTACGTCTGGTTTGGTGTTAGGTTTATCCGGCTTGCACCGGAATTCTTATTAGGCCGCTTGTTTCGAACGCGCGGACATTACGCGAGCGAGCTGCCCGGCCGGAGCCTGCAAAACGCCAGCGATCTTCGTAGCCGGAGCAACAAGCAGACCGACCAACTTGCCGCGAAGCTCGTCGAGCGACGGCAAAGAAGCCAGCGCCATCGCGCCCTTGGCATCAAGGATCTGGTCGCCCATCGCCGCAGCGATCAGCTTGAACTTGTCATTCTTCTTGGCGAATTCAGCCGCAACCTTCGCCGCCGTGACCGGATCCTTGGAATAGCAAAGCGCCGTGGGGCCCTTCATGTATGCCTCAAGGCCAGCAAGCGCCGTATCCTTGATCGCGAGCTTGACGAGCGTGTTCTTTTCAACGCGCATCGTCACGCCAGCCGCACGCAGCGAACGACGTAAAGCGAGCGTTTGATCAGCGGTCAAACCCGTTTGTTGCACAACAACAACAAGCCCGGCTTCTTTAATCCCGGACAAGCCATCGATCTTTTGTTCTTTATTCTTGCGATTGACGTTCATGTTCTTTCCCTCGCGTTTGTCGTTATATTCAAAAAAACGAAACCCACCGCCATCGCCACTGGGATACGCCCAGCGCAACAGCGCCAATTGCTTCAGACCAAGATGTTTAGAAAAAGGAGTGTGACCCGCGCAAAAGAAAAGGCAGCCTGTGGCTGCGATGCGCTTACAATCACTCACCCTATCTATGCTGGCATCTTTAAGCTCTGTGGAGCACCCGCAGTCTTGGACAGGCCTTCCGTTGCCAGAAGGTGTGGTTCATTTAGGGCATGAGAAAAAGGAAAGCAAGCGTTTTGTTGATAAAATATCATCACACGCTTTGCTACGCCTCTTTTGGCAGGAAATTCGTTAACTTCCCTTCAGAAAACAAAACCCCGCCTCTCTTGCGAAAGGCGGGGTTTGTTTGTTTTAAGCTTAAGAAAACGCTTTAGGCGCTTTCACCGCTCAGGCTCGAAAGGTCAACCTTCACGCCGGGGCCCATCGTCGAAGAGACGGCCACGCGGCAAATGTAGGTGCCCTTCACGCCCGCCGGGCGCGCTTTGGTGATCGCCGCGATGAACGCGCGAGCGTTCTCGATCAGCTCTTTTTCGCCAAAGCTGATCTTGCCAATACCGGCATGAATGATGCCCGCTTTTTCGGCGCGGAATTCGATCGAACCGGCCTTGGCCGATTTAATCGCTTCCACGACGTTCGGGGTCACGGTGCCGAGCTTCGGGTTTGGCATCAAGCCACGCGGGCCAAGCACCTTACCGAGTTTACCGACAACGCCCATCATGTCCGGCGTCGCAATCACGCGATCAAAGTCGGCAAAGCCGCCCATGATCTTTTCGGCCAAATCATCAGCGCCGACAACTTCCGCACCGGCAGCCAAAGCGGCATCGGCCTTTTCGCCCTTGGCGAAAACGGCAACGCGCACGCTCTTGCCCGTTCCGTGGGGCAGCTGAACCATGCCGCGAACGGCTTGGTCGGACTGCTTGGGATCGATGCCGAGGTTGATGGCGATTTCCAGAGACTCGTTGAACTTACGCGCCGCTTCCGCAGCGTTTTTCTTCACGAGCGTAACGGCAGCGTCGAGCGCATAGCTCTTTTTGGGATCAACGTTGCCCTGGGCTTTACGAATTTTCTTTCCGTGAGTCATGTTCTTACTCCACCACACGAAGGCCCATGGAACGCGCCGAGCCGATCAGCATCTGGCACGCCGCTTCAATATCGTTGGCATTCATGTCAACGATCTTTTCTTTCGCGATTTCGCGGATCTGCGTCATCGTGATTGAACCAACGACTTCCGTCCCGGTGGTTTTTGCGCCACTCGTGATTTTCGCCGCTTTCTTGATCCAATAAGTATTTGGCGGTTTCTTCGTGACATAGGTAAAGGTGCGATCCGAGAACGCCGTAATCACGACGGGGATCGGCATGCCTTTTTCCATGCCTTGGGTTTTCGCATTGAACTGCTTGCAGAAGTCCATGATGTTCAAACCACGTTGACCGAGCGCCGGACCGATAGGAGGCGAAGGATTCGCACTCCCGGCCGGAACTTGCAGCTTGATATAGCCGACTATTTCCTTTGCCATGTTTCTCTCCACAGACCCCGCAGGGCCCGATATCTAGTGACACAAAACGCCGCAAAAACCCGAAAGCCGAAGCCTGAGGTTCAAACGACAACTCAGTTTTATCGAAGGATTTTCATCCCCCTTTGACCGTTTTTTATCAAAACGGCGGCGTGGTCCGGCTCCCCAAGGGAACTTTGCGGGGAGAACCTCCCACACCATTCGTGCGGCGGTTATAACCGAAAGAAATGAAGAAAGTAAAGGGGTATAAGCCCCGTTTGCTCTTAGGAAAGCCCCGAAACGGTGCAAGCCTGCGCACGATGGTGGCGACCGGAACCGCTTTTTTGGCTTATGGCCACAGGCATAGGCAGCTTTTCAAGAGGCGGAACCGTAATGGGCTTTAACCAATAAGCTTTGGCTTCATCGGTGACCAAAGCGGTGGCTGCGGCACGCTCGAACGGGGTCTTCGGCTCCGCCAAACGCGCCCGCGTCCGGCGATGACTGGCCAAAATTGTATCTCGGGCCGTCACACGGAAAGCATTGTGTGGATCGCACCCATCCCCAATGGAGGAAAAAATGCTCTTAAGGTCAAGCTTGGCCTTACCCTTCGTTTCCCGGATCGCACCAAGCATCACAAGGGAAACAGCCTCGGGATTCGTTAAAAAGAACGCGCGCGTGAAATAAGGCTGTTGAACCTTCATATCCACAGCCATCACTTGCGCATGAGGGACAACGATTTCCCACATGGCATTGTAAACTGGCGCACGGTACGCGTCCCAATCGCAACACAACATTTGATCAAACCAAATGGGATGAGAGACAAAGGCCCCAGTGCGCGCATTGACATCAGCGCCATCGTCAATAGCCTTTTGAACGGCTGTAATCTTTCTGGCAGCAAAAGCTTGGATTAACGCCTCGTTCGCTCCACTCATAATTGCCCCCGATCCGGTTACCATCGAATGTTTCACAAGTGATTCACGCAACAAAATGAGGGTAACATGGTAAAAATTACTTTCACAAAGGATTATTGTCCGTAAAATTATGACTAACGCCTTGTGTGTCTTTCAAAATACACACTAACGCCCCCTTGCCTTTTTGATTGCTTTCATGCCGCGCCGTGCCGTATTTTCATGCCTTCTCCCTTTAAGGTTTTCTCACTTCTGGCGCATTTTATGATTCAGCACCCTTTCTCTTCCTACCCCACCGAACGACAATGGGCGCAAAGGCAATGCCAAACGTTCCTTGAGCTTAGGAAAACCGAACGCACCGAAATACAGGAAGCCTGGTGGAAAGAAGCGAGCACCGTCTGCGCCGTTTGTTGTGGGGCAAGCGCCATGACCGTTCTCGCCCCCCTCGCCTTTGGCCTTGCCTCAGACCAAACCCCGCTTCTGGTGACTCTCGCCATGGGATCGCTTTGGACGACGTGGCGTTTTCTGAACACATGCAAAACCATTCACACCGTTAAGCATGCCAAGTGCCAAACGGCAAAAAGAAAGATCGACGAAGCCAAACAGCTTGAAGTTCTCCAAGAAGCAGGCGTTCTGTCGTTTCGTGAAGTCATGACGCCCAAGGGCCTCTGGCCTTTAACGCCTATGGGCTATCTGAGCCCGTTGCCGAACGCCCCTCTTCCACCGACCGATCGCCACCACATGTGGGGCGGCGCGTTCAATCTCAAATCTGCCCTTGCCGCTAAACGCGAGGGCCTTCATCCGATGCTTCGGCTCACAGGGCCTGAGATTTTCTACGACCCGTTTTTGAACACACGGCTTTTTCTTCACTTGGATTCGCTTGAAAAAAGAGGCGAGATTAGCCTGACGCCCGGACGCGGCCCTTTACGCGATAAAGATGGCCTCGCAAGCGAGATGATCCGCTTCGAGCGCATCGGCCTTTCGCTTTAACAACCTGCAAAAAACGAGAGTGGAACGAAAAGGAACCAAACGGGACTCCCGCTTACGCGGGAGTGACGCCATTTTTATGGAGCAATTGTTCAATAAAATACAAGCGTCATGCCCGTGCAAACGGGCATCCCGTTTTTTTCTTCTCGCTTTAGGGCCAATAAAAAACCCGCCATCCAGTCGGACAGCGGGTTTTTTGAAAAACGTTTGGTCGTTAGACTTTTTCGACCTGCGCATATTCGAGTTCGACTGGCGTGGCGCGACCGAAAATCGAAACAGCGACCTTGAGGCGCGATTTGCCTTCGTCCACTTCTTCGACGACACCGACAAAGGACGCAAACGGCCCATCGGCCACACGCACTTGCTCGCCCACTTCGAAGGTGATGGAAGGCTTGGGATGTTCAAAGCCTTCTTGAACCTGATTGAGAATGCGTTGTGCTTCTTTTTCGGAGATCGGCGAAGGCTTGCCATTGGCGCCCAAAAAGCCGGTAACCTTGGCCGAATCCTTGACCAAATGCCAGCTTTCGTCGCTCAGTTCCATTTTAATGAGCACATAGCCGGGAATAAACTTACGCTCGGCATTGACCTTTTTGCCGCGACGCAGCTCAACGACTTCTTCCGTCGGCACGAGGATCTCGGAGAAGAAATCTTCAAGACCCTTTTTCAGCGCGGCTTCACGGATCGTTTGCGCGACCTTTTTCTCGAAACCCGAATAAACGTGGATGACATACCAACGGTGCGCCATGATTTTCTTCTCCTACCTAAGATAAGGGGCAATCCTGTTTTAGGACTGCATCCCCAAAATCTTTCCAATAACGAAACCAAGAGCCGTATCAACAAAAAAGAAGAAAAAACCTCCCGCCAACGCCATGGCGACAATCAGCACCGTGGTCATTGTGATCTCGCGTTGCGTCGGCCAAGTGACTTTGGCCATTTCACGCCGCGTTTCGCGGAAGAATTCTGCAATATTCGCCATGGTGGCTCCTTTGGCCTTAACGCAAACCCTTCATCATGATCCATCAAAACGCAAGTTCGATTTGAGCATGGCAGGAGTGGAGGGTCTCGAACCCCCAGCCCCCGGTTTTGGAGACCGGTGCTCTACCAATTGAGCTACACTCCTAAGGCCTTTAGCTCTCATCTCGAACCCACAATGCGCCGTCCGACGGAACGCGTCGGACTAAACTCATTAATCTTTTTGGGAACAAGCCCTTGTAACCGATTTCATGGGCTCTGACTAGAAAAAAATGAAAGTACGCAAAAAACAGCAAAACCAAGGGCTTGCATCATAAAGGCCGTGTGGTACAAAGTCCCCAGATATCGTACAAAGTCCCGGTATTACGCGGGTGTAGCTTAGTGGTAAAGCTCCAGCCTTCCAAGCTGGCTATGTGGGTTTGACAAAATGCGTAAGCGTTTTGGACGACGGCGCTCTTGCGCGGTCGCCCGTAGGGGCAAAAATATGCTGAAAGCCTATTTTTGATCATTCCCATCACCCGCGCGGCGCTTGCGCCGCAAAGAATTTATGGTACAACGTCCCTACTATGCGGGTGTAGCTTAGTGGTAAAGCTCCAGCCTTCCAAGCTGGCTATGTGGGTTCGATTCCCATCACCCGCTCCAACCCCCTAAAACCGCACAAAGAACCCACATCGGCGCGATAGCGCGGTCGCCCGTAGGGGCAAAACTATGCTGAAAGCCTATTTTTGATCATTCCCATCACCCGCTCCAACCTCGTAAACCGCACAAAGAACCCACATCGGCGCGATAGCGCGGGCCGCGCCTCCTTCTCGCCTCTTGCTGCCGCTTTCAAAGCGCCTTACACTGTGCTTCAAGCTATTAACGCTTGTTGTCAAAGGTGCGCCCTTATGAAACCGTCTTCTCTCTTCCGCCTCACTTTTTTCATGCTTTTCTTTTTGTCTCTCGCGGCTGCGACACAGGCAGGTGTTCTTGTGCCATCGGACGACGAAGACAACGTTCAAAGCAATATGGACAGCGTTAACCTAGGCATCATCCCTGCTCCGGCCCCTAAAAAACTGACTATAACGCCGCGACCAACTGATGCGCTGTCAACAGACACCGCAGATGAAGCCGCCAGTGCGCTTGCCAAAAGTTCGACCCTAAAAGACGATGGATCGACCATCGCGACCTTTGCGCCGGGAGGAACCGTTGAATCGGCACCGCTCACACCCCAGCAAAAAATTATTGCCCAGCGTCTTGCCTCAGGCCGCGTCGCCTCGCCAACGCAAGAACTTACGCCCCGCATGGCCCAAATTAAAAAGCTAATGGACGAGACGAATAAAAAGTACGAATCCGATCCGACGATTATCAAAGAAGTCAGCTTCGAGCCACCAGAAGATCCATCTTTGACTATGAGCATTGCCGTGGCCGTTATGCCTTCGGTGACATGGAGCGCGGCAGAAGCTTCGCTCGTTCATACAGTTTTAGGTTACGATGCCAATTCCGTTTCCCAAAACTGTCAGATCAAGTTCAAAGCGCAGATTCAAACGGCAACCAGCCAATACACAGGCCGCAGCTCTATGCTCTTGGCTGGCGAACAAAAAAGTTTGAAATATGCTGATACGGATATGCTGACAGCGGTCAGTTTCCAACCCTATGCCGTTTGTCTTAAGCCAACAGGCACAGTTCCCCGTCGCGGCGGCATTATTATGAGTTCAAGCGATGGCAAGCTTTACATCGTGCAATTGATGAAAAGCGCGACCTGTTCGGTTGAGAGTCATGCAAAATCGCCAAGCTATTTGAAAATGCTCTACAAGGGCGACGGCAAGGCTGAGTGCGCGTTTAACTAGGTTTTTCAGCCTTCGTCATTCGTCATGGGAATTCCGTTTTGCGCGAAGAGCGCTTGGAGATCGCCCGTCTCCAACATTTGACGCATGACATCATTGCCGCCAATAAATTGGCTTTTAATGAAGAGCTGCGGCAAGGTCGGCCAATTTGAGAAATCCTTGATTGCTAGACGCAAGCTTGGATCGGCCGTCGCATCGATTGCCTTAAACCGTACGCCGAGATATTCCAAAATCTGCACCGCCTGCGCCGACGGCCCGCATTGCGGGAAAACCGGCGTGCCATTCAAAAAGAGCACAACCAGATCGGAATCCACCTCGGCTTGAATGCGATCAAGCACACTGGGGTCGATCAATCGCTGCGTTCTTTCATCAACAGGCATGGCGCGCTCCTTTGTCTCACTCTGGCTTTATTTCTTTCTTCTCGGCACAAGCGTCGTCAATGTCAGCCCACGCAAAATTCCGCCCACGCGACCTTGCAACGCGGCAAAAACCATTCTGTGTTGATCGACAAGCGGCACGCCTTCAAACCCGACATATTCCACCGTCACGGCGTAATGATTGCCGTCGCCGCGCAGATCATCAATCTGCACGCGCGCCTCGGGCATGGACTCCATAATCAAACCCAAGATTTCATCGGCCTTCATCATTGGAAAATCTTAGCCTTCCATATATTCGGGCAACCAGCTTTCGTGGATTTCGCGCAACCACGCAATCGTGACGCTCTCACCGCAAAGCGTCAACGCATCACCACCCACCAAGCCCATCAGCATATAGGGCACGGCGGCCGCTTCCGCCGCTGCGATAAACGCATCGGGGTCGCGTGTGGTGATAACATAACGCGCTTGATCCTCGCCGTACCAGAAGCTGGCATCGGGCGCTTGGGATTCAATCTTGCATCCTCGCTCACCCGCCAAAGCCATCTCGGCAATCGCGACCAAAAGCCCGCCATCCGACACATCGTGGCAGGCCGTAATGGCGCTGTCTGCAATAAGCTGACGCACGAACTTGCCGTGACGGCGCTCTGCCGTCAGGTTAATCGGCGGCGGCGCGCCCTCTTCCTTGCCGTAAATCTCGGCCAGATAAACCGACTGGCCGATATGGCCCTTGGTTTCGCCGATGACAAAGATCGTCTCCCCATCGGCCTTAAAGCCAATCGTCATTTGCTTGCTCACATCCGCCATCAGGCCGACGCCGCCAATAACGGGCGCAGGCAAAATGGGACTGCCGTTCGTTTCGTTGTACAAGCTGCAATTGCCCGAGACGATGGGATAATCAAGCGCGATACAGGCTTCTTTCATACCCACGCACGCGCCAACAAACTGGCCCATAATGAGCGGCTTTTCAGGATTGCCAAAGTTCATGTTGTCGGTGATCGCCAGCGGCTTCGCGCCGACGGCGGAAATGTTGCGATAGGTTTCCACGACCGCATGCTTGCCGCCCATCACCGGATCGGCCGCGCAGTAACGCGGGGCGCAATCCACCGTAAGCGCCAGACCTTTGTTCCCGCCCTCCACGCGCACCACGGCAGCATCGCCGCCAGAGGACTGCGCCGTATTCGCGCCGACGTGGCAATCATACTGTTCCCAAATCCAACGACGTGAGCACAGGTTGGGCGAACCCACCATCTTCTTAAGCACCGAAACAAGCGTCTCGCCAGCCGGCAGGGGATAAGCTGCCGGATCGAGCATCGGCAGCGGCGGCGTTTCTTCGTACGGGCGCTTGTAAAGCGGCGAGGATTCGACCAGAGGATCAACCTTGATATCAACTTCAACCTTGCCATGGCGGCGACACACAATGCGGCCCGTATCGGTCAGTTCGCCGATAACAGAATAATCAAGTTCCCACTTGCGGAAGATCGCCTCGGCCTCGGCTTCATGTCCCGGCTTGAGCACGAAAAGCATGCGCTCTTGGCTTTCGGAAAGCAGGATTTCATAGGCCGTCATTTTCTCTTCGCGCAACGGCACGGCATCGAGATTCAAATCAATGCCAAGTCCACCCTTCGACGCCATCTCGACCGCCGAAGACGTCAACCCTGCGGCGCCCATGTCTTGAATAGCCACAACCGCTTCGGTATTCATAAGTTCGAGGCACGCTTCGATCAGCAGCTTTTCCGTGAACGGATCGCCGACCTGCACCGTGGGACGTTGGCTCTCGGCGTTTTCGTTGAACTCGCCCGAAGCCATCGTCGCGCCTTTGATCCCATCGCGGCCCGTCTTCGAGCCGACATAAACGATCTTGTTGCCGACGCCCGCCGCCTTTGACGTAAAGATGCGCTTGGCATCGGCCAAACCCACCGTCATCGCATTGACGAGATTATTGCCGTTATAGCTGGCATGAAAATGCGTTTCGCCGCCGACCGTGGGCACGCCCACGCAATTGCCATAACCGCCAATGCCCGCCACAACGCCCGCAATTAAGCTGCGCGTTTTCGGATGGCTTGGATCGCCAAAGCGTAGCGCGTTCAAGTTCGCAATCGGCCGCGCACCCATCGTGAAGACGTCGCGCAAAATGCCGCCCACGCCCGTGGCCGCGCCTTGATAGGGCTCGATGTAAGACGGATGATTGTGGCTCTCCATTTTAAAGATCGCCGCCTGCCCGTCGCCAATATCGATCACGCCCGCGTTTTCGCCGGGGCCCATGATGACTTGCGGGCCCGTTGTGGGCAGTGTTTTGAGCCACACACGCGTGGACTTGTAGGAACAATGTTCCGACCACATCGCCGCCGTCACGCCCAGCTCGGCTTCCGTCGGTTCGCGCCCGAGAATACCGAGCAACACGCCATATTCGTCTTGGGTCATGTTATGTTCGGCAACGAGCTTCGCAATCTCGGGGCTGATGGTCATGGTTGGTTCCTTTGTGCTCAAACGTTTCTCTTTTTCATCGCTTCTTCTCCCCCCGCAAGGGGGGAGGAATAATTTCTGCTCTTCTCCCCTCCCCCTGCGGGAGGGGTCGGGGGCGGGGTTGGTGACGCAAAAACCTTTATCTCCGGTTCTTCCTTCACCAACCCCTCTCCTAACCTCCCCCGCAAGGGGGGAGGAATAATTTCTGCTTCTTCTCCCCTCCCCCTGCGGGAGGGGTCGGGGGCGGGGTTGGTGACGCAAAAACCTTTATCTC
>Ga0209800_10001772_pt1 | contig 21044 bp, 20 predicted proteins | sample Higcelweek8metaG_FD_187174 | JGI IMG/M metagenome (GOLD analysis project Ga0209800, IMG submission 187174) | Freshwater pond sediment microbial communities from the University of Edinburgh, under environmental carbon perturbations - High... | ecosystem: Environmental > Aquatic > Freshwater >...
TGCTCCTGAATTATTCCGCGCAAGTTATTTAATAGTTTTATATTTATCTCGTCACGGGGAATAAATGCATTAATCGCCAGGTAGCCCTTTTTCATTTGATTTTCTGCCACAAATTTTTTAATAATTTCAATTGTTTTTATATTTTCTGGTAAAAGCAAATCCTGAGTGGAATAGACCAGGAATTCATCGTTTTTCACCTTTGGGGCAGCGGTAATAAACTGACCAGTCTTTTTATAGGCCTCTATCCCCGATAACGTGCGGGTTTTTGCATCCTGAACATCTGGCTGGTCAAAAGAGTTCACTCCAATGATCGAGCATGCAGTTGCAGTGGTAACCTCCCACAAGTAGAACTGGTAAGCCAGGTCAAGTGCTGATTTTACTTTCAATACGATTACACAATGCCCAAGGTCTACTAAACTCTCAACCCAACTATCTAACTGCCCATTTTTGCGCAGGTAAACAAACAATCTGTCTTTTTGATATTTGGCGGGCAAATCTTGCGGTTCTTCAGCAATTGGCAGTATGCCTTTTCCGTTTTTTCCACTACTTTCCGCTACAAGTTGCTCCATCCAGGCTGCAAATGAATTCCATTCGTCGTCTGCCAGGATTGTGAGCTTGTCCAACCCATTAATTGCCGCTTCTCCTAGAATGGACCCTAATACAACTCCGGGGTTTCCACCTATCACTTGGTCTGGGGAGAACCATTTGGCACTAAAAAGCATCTGATCGATCATTTTCCTGGTATCAACGCCGCATAAATTGGCAGGAGCCAAACCGAAAGCTGTCAGGGCTGAATTTCTACCCCCGACTCGCGGGTTGGCAGTGATGATCCTTCGGAAGTTTTTCTCTTGGGCAACCTTCTCCAATTTTGTGCCAGGATCGGTTATGACTATAAAATGTGAACCGGCTTTATCCCCAATTTCTTTCCTTGCTTTGTCGAAAAAGAAATTAAAGAATGCATTTATTTCACCCGTGGTTCCAGATTTACTCGACACAATGAAAATGGTTTTTGTTACTGGATTTTGTTCTGCAGCCTGAGCAACTGAATCCGGATGGGTGGAATCCAAAATGGAGACTGATACATTTTTAGAACTTCTATTTCCACCCTGTAGTTGAATTGTCGAAAAAACCTCTGGAGCAAGCGAAGATCCTCCCATGCCTAGGATCAAAGCGTTCGTAATACCATCTTCTATCAACTCATCCAATAATCCGGTGATTTGGTCAGTCACTTCCTTAGTGTTCCAGGGAGCTTCCAGCCAGTCCATACGTTGGAGTATCTCCTTTTGCCCTTCAGGTGATTCAGTCCACAAATTCGGATCATGGTCAAAGAGACGTTTTACATAATCTTCTTTTTCAAGAATAGCTAATCGCGCCTGAACCTTTGGAAATAACATTCCCAAACGAGAAACTTCCTGCTTTCTCCGTTCATTAATTACCAAAAGCAGTCCTTTAAAAGCATCAATGAATGCCTGCACGCCTTCAGTTTCCAGGGTATTGGTAACTTCGTCAATTGAAATTCCAAGCTTCTCGAGTTTAATAAAATGTTCGACTGCTTGATTAAGGTTTTTGGAGATCGTCTCGACAGCAACACCGTGATCAACAAATGCAGAAAGTGTCACTGGTGGTACGGTGTTTACCGTGTGCTTTGCAATTAACTCTTCAACGTACATTACGTCACGGTATTTCGGGTTTTTGGTACTTGTAGAAGCCCACAACGGTCTTTGGTACTTGCCGCCTAGCGCTAATAATTTCTGAAATCTTTGCTTTCCAAATTCTTCAAGAAATTGTTTATAGGCTAGTTGTGTATTGAAGATACCTGCTTTCCCCTCTAACTCTCCACTAAGAGAAGTTCCCACTGAATTGTCTTGGTCCTCTTTAGCCAACATGGCATCAATCTTCGAATCTACCCGGGACACAAAGAAGGATGCAACAGATGCAACATGGTCAATTGCTTTTCCTTCTGCAACACGGTCCTCCAGACCAGAAATATATGCCTCAACGACCTCTTTGTACCGCGCAATTGAAAAAATCAAAGTTATGTTAATGTTGATCCCCAGGCTTATCAATTTGCGGATTGCAGGAATCCCGGCTGTGGTTGCAGGTACTTTAACCATCAGGTTCGGCCTGTTCACACGTGTCCACAGGTTAATTGCTTCCTTGACCGTTCCTTCTGTATCATGCGCCAGGTTAGGATTTACTTCAATGCTGACATATCCATCGAGTTTTTGTGTTTTCTCATAGACGGTACGGAATAAGTCTGCCGCGGTTTGGACATCGTCTATGGCCAGTTTCCAAAATATCTCTTCAGTACCTGTACCTGACCAGGCCAATGTCTGCAATTGGATGTCATAATCGGTTGATTTTGCGATCGCATTTTGGAAAATACTTGGGTTGGAGGTCATACCCTTGATCTCACCCCGGTTAATCATTTCACTTATTGCTCCATTTTGAAGCATTGAGCGTTGAATATTATCGTACCAAAGTGATTGGCCTATTTTTTCAAGTTTTTCCAGATTTTTCATGTGATCAATTCCTGAAAGATTAATGATTCGTAATAAAACCCTTGCTTTCAAGTTCACGTACCTTGTTAAATCGGCGCATATGCCTGTCTTCTTGTGAGAATTTTGCATTTACGAAGGCTCGAACGATATCCTTTGCCAGTTCCACGCCGACAATCCTTGCCCCCAGGCAAAGGACATTCATATTATCGTGCTCAACCCCCTGGTGAGCGGAATAGGTATCATGACAGGTTCCTGCGTAAATTCCCTTAATTTTATTGGCAGCGATACATACTCCGGCACCTGATCCGCATATAACAATTGCCCGGTCAGCCAGACCATTAAGGATTGCCTTGCTGGCTTTTTCCGCTGAATCAGGGTAATCTACGGGTTCCTGGTTGAATGTACCCAGGTCTTCCACATTAAGTCCGAGACTTTCTAGTAAATTGAGAATATCATCCTTTATAGGATACCCGGCATGATCACAAGCTACAGCTATGCGCATGGTTATTTCTCCGATCTTAATAATTTTTCGGCAATTTTTACAATATTCTCTACAGTAAAACCAAATTTCTCCAGAATGATTTGATAAGGTGCAGAAGCTCCATAATGGTCTATTCCAAGGATTTCTCCCTCGCAACCTACCCATTTTTCCCAACCCTGGCTTACACCAAGTTCAACAGCAAGGCGTTTTTGAACTTTTGGTAATAAGATGGTTTCCTGATACTCTTTTCCAGTCTTCTCAAAAAGCTCCCAGGAAGGAAATGAAACAACGCGGACCCCGTATCCTTTCGCTGAGATGGTTTTGCCGGCTTCCAGGATCAAACTAACCTCTGAACCAGATGCCATAAGTATCAGTTCTACTGATTTTTTTCCAAAATCAGCCAGGACATAGGCTCCTTTATTGAGATTTGTTGCTGATGCAAATTCCTGTCGATCAAGTGTCGGGACTGCTTGCCGCGATAATGCCAACAAAGTGGGACCATCTGAATTCTTAATCGCAAATTTCCAAGCCTCACTGGTTTCATTTGCATCGCAGGGACGAATTACAGTTAGTCCGGGTATGGCGCGTAAAGAAGCCAGATGCTCAACAGGTTGGTGAGTCGGTCCATCCTCTCCAAGCCCTACGCTATCATGAGTCATCACCCAAATTGAGTGTAAATGAGATAAAGCGGATAGCCGGATTGCGGGGCGCATATAATCAGTAAACACAAGAAAAGTTGCCCCAAACGGAATTAGTCCACCGTGGTAAGCCATTCCATTTACGATAGCTCCCATCGCATGTTCACGCACACCAAAATGAAAATACCTGCCGATATGATTTTCTGAAGAGAAATCACTTGAATTCTTCAATTTGGTATTATTTGAAGGGGTAAGGTCGGCTGAACCACCAACAATTTCTGGAATACTATCCGCAAGGGCATTCAATGCCTGACCAGATGCCACTCGTGTTGCCATTCCTTTTGCATCTGGTGGAAAATCCGGGATGGTTTTATCCCAATTTACTGGCAATTCTCGGGCAAATCTTCGCTGAAATTCTTTTGCTTTTTCAGGATATTTTGACTGGTAATTGGTCATCAGTGTAGACCAATTTACATTTTGATTTTTTCCTTCGGATCCAGCGTTCCGGAAAAGTTTTAATGACTCCACTGGAATATAGAAACGCGGTTCAATGGGCCATCCCAACTTTTGTTTTGCACCATTCAATTCTTCATCCCCTGGAGGTTCCCCATGGGCTTTTGCTGTATCCTGGCGAGTTGGGAGACCATATCCAATATGAGTTCGGCAAATTATAAGAGAAGGACGTGGATCAGTCTTGGCTGACTTTAACGCCCGATCGATCTCCTCAACATCGTTACCATCCACCACATATAATACCTGCCAGCCATAAGCCTCAAACCGTTTTCCACGGTCTTCAGTGAATGCCAGGTCGGTTGATCCATCGATGCTGATTCGATTGTCATCATAACAATAGATTATCTTTCCGAGTTTTAGATGCCCGGCTAAAGAAGCTGCTTCAGAGGTTACCCCTTCCATCAGGTCACCGTCTGTTACAATTCCGTATACATAATGGTCAATGAGTTTTAGATCATCCGTATTGAATTCCGCAGCCAGATGCGTTTCCGCAATTGCCATCCCTACACCATTGGAAAACCCCTGTCCGAGTGGTCCTGTCGTTGTCTCCACACCCGGTGTTAAATCGTATTCTGGATGCCCGGGGGTAATTGAGCCCCATTGTCTGAAATTTTTCAGGTCGTCCAGTGAAACTGCATATCCAGTTAAATGCAACAAGCTATAAAGCAACATGGATCCATGCCCACCGGACAAAACAAATCTATCCCGGTTTGGCCAATTTGGATCTTCTGGATTGAAATGCAGGTGCCTGGTCCAGATCGTGTACGCAATGGCAGCCGTACCCATCGGCAACCCGGGGTGCCCCGAATTTGCTTTTTGGACTGCATCAACAGATAGGAATCGCAAAGTATTAATGGCTTTTTCAGTATTTAAATCGTTCATCCTGTTCCTCCCGGTAACCTGTTAATTTTACCACCTGGAAAAACAGCATGCATTTGTCTTTATAGGTTTTTACTCAATTAAGTCATTCAACTGATTTTTTAGACAATCGCAGACTATTCATGACGACAAATACGCTGCTCATGGCCATCGCGCCGGCTGCGAAAATGGGAATTAATAACCCGAAGGCAGCCACTGGAATAAGTATGATGTTGTAGAAGAACGCCCAAAAAAGGTTTTGTTTTATAGTCCTTACAGTATTTTTTGCCAGATTAATGGAATTCACAACACCTTTGAGGTCACCACTGACAAGCACGATAGGAGCTGACGCCATAGCAATGTCTGTTCCTGTTCCAATTGCCACTCCCACATCAGCCTGGGCTAATGCTGGTGAATCGTTAATGCCATCTCCAACCATCATTACATGCTTTCCGGCACTTTGAAGTTCCTTAACTTTTGCAGCCTTGTTACCTGGTAGCACCTCAGCAATCACATTTTCGATGCCAACGCTTGCCCCGACCGCTTGTGCAGTTCGCAGGTTATCGCCGGTGATCATCATCACATTAATGCCCAACTTTTTTAATCTATTAATGGATTGCATTGAACTCGGTTTTACCTTATCCGCAACTGCTACAACCCCGGCAATTTCTCCATTTATCGCCACCAGCATAGGCGTCTTGCCATTTTCTTGCAGCCGGGTCACTTTTTCCCCCCAGTTATTGAGGGCAATTCCTTCTTCATTCATTAAGGAAATATTTCCAACTGCAATTGCCTTGCCCTCAATCTCTCCTATTACCCCCATCCCTGTTTTAGACGAAAAAAGGTCAGGTCGAATTAGGATTATTTCACGATTACCTGCTTCAGCCACAATCGCCTGTCCCAGGGGATGCTCGCTCGAGTTTTCGAGTGATGCTGCCATTCTGATTACTTCATCATCAGAATATTTATCTGAAGTATAAATGTCGGTGACAGCAGGTTGACCAAGTGTGATTGTGCCTGTTTTATCCAATACGACCGTATCGATTGATGCAGTTTTTTCTAAAGCTTCTGATGATTTGATCAGAACACCAATTTCTGCTCCTTTACCCGTCCCGACCATTATTGCGGTTGGAGTTGCAAGCCCCATGGCACATGGGCAAGCAATCACAAGGACCGCGACCATATTTACCAAAGCACGGGTAAGCGGCGTCATTTCACTGTCCATTGGCATTGGGGACCCCAATACTATCCATGCTGTAAACGTAATTAAGGCTAGCCCTAATACAACCGGTACAAAAATTGCGGAAACTTTATCAGCTAATTTTTGAATCGGAGCTTTACTACCCTGGGCGTCTTCGACCATTTTGATAATCTGAGCTAAAAGTGTATCCTTGCCAACGTGGGTCGCCGAAAACATGAACCAGCCGTTGAGGTTTATCGTCCCGCCAATTACCTCGGATTCAATGGTTTTTTCAGATGGGATGGATTCTCCGGTAACCATAGCTTCGTCAATAAAAGTGGATCCTTGGCTAATTATTCCATCCACCGGGATTGATTCGCCAGGTTTTACGATTACCGAATCGCCAACGAGTACATCGCCGACAGGGATTTCTTGTTCTTTACCATCGCGTAGAACCGTAGCAATATTCGGACGCAAGCTCATCAGCCTTCTGATTGAATCGCTGGTACGACCTTTCGCCCGAGCCTCCAAAAATTTTCCCAATTTGATCAAGGTAATGATCACTGCGGCTGTCTCAAAATAGACATGCCCGTGAAGAAGCCCCGCTGTCACGAAAACTGAGAAAATATAGGCTACTGATGACCCAAGAGCCACCAGCACATCCATATTCGCAGATCCATTACGAATGGCTTTATAGGCTCCTACGTAGTATTGCCAACCTACATAGAACTGGACTGGAGCTGCGACCACCATCATTAGGATCTTCGACCAGATGGAATGAAACACAGGAGCGGGAATAATTCCCAGGTCACCTGCCATCGAATAAACCAGTAATGGCAAACTGAAAATTATTCCGATGATCAAAAGCTTTTTTTGATAATCGATTTCAGCATGCCTGGCATTATCCTCAACGTTCTCCTCGATATTTTCATTATCTAAAATCTCGAACCCTGCCTGTTTGATGGCCGCATAAATGTCTTCTTTATCGGTAATGGTTGGAATAAAACGCACTAGAATAGACTCAGTGGCAATATTTGCCTTGGCAAGTAGAATCCCATCTTTTTTGGTTAGCGTTTTTTCCAATCGAATAGAATCTGAAATATCTGAAAAACGCTTCAGATTAATATTCATTTTTCCCGAAGCAACACCATAACCAACCTTTTCAATTTTCTGTACAAGATCACTGACCTGGATCTTTTCAGGATCAAAGTCAATGGTTGCACGTTCAGTTGATAGATTTACGATTGAGCCGTTTACACCGGGCAACTTTTTGACATTACGCTCAATTGTAGAAACGCAATTGGCGCAAGTCATCCCAATGACTGGCAAAACTACTTGTCGGTTTTCTGTCATTTTGTCACTTTGCGACAGGGTAATTTATTTCTTCAAGCAATTTTTGAATGCCTGCTTCGTTGGCTGGTGATTCAAATTGAATCGTCATCTTTTTAGAACTTGCATCACCTTCCACTGATTTCACGCCAGGTAGTTCGCCAAGTTCCATTTTGATCGTGTGAACACAATGCATACAGTGAATTGCGGGAATTTCATAAGTTACTTTTTCCATTTTCGTCTCCTTTAGACTTTTGCGGATTGTTCAAAAATTTCACCAATTTCGTGTAAAACCCTTTCCCGTTCTGAAACATCCTCCCCTTTTATCGCAGTGATTACGCAGGAATTCAGATGGTCTTCAAGAATAACGGAGCTGACTTTGTTTAAAGCACTTTGGACCGCCTGGATCTGCCTGATCACATCAATGCAATAATCTCCATTTTCAACCATCCTGGATACCCCTTTGAGGTGCCCTTCTATTGTTTTTAATCTGACCAATGCCTTTTCATTCTTCATATTCTCTCCCTCCCCCCATAGGGGGGGATATCAATATCATAATGAAGGTAGTTACTTTTGTCAATGCCCCAAATTGGATTGACAAGAATCTTCAACTCTCATAATATGAAGGTATGGAACCAAATATTGACGTTCAATCACTAAAAGGTCAAACTGTGTTAGTTACAGGTGCGGCGCGCCGTTTGGGTCACGTGATGTCTCTGGTTATCGCCAAGGCAGGGGGCAACATCATTATTCAATACAAAAATTCTAAAGAACAGGCTGAATTGCTGGTAGAGGATGTGAAACAATTAGGCTCAAAAGCATGGATGATCGGTGCGGATTTATCTAGCGAAAAAGGTCTGCAACAATTATGTGAAGATGCCTTTTCATTTACTCCAGTTTCAGCTCTGATTAACAACGCTTCCATCTTTCATAATCAAGGATTCCAGGAAACTTCATTATTCACCTGGCAGGAACACTTGCAAATAAATCTAACAGCACCTTTCCTTTTGTCTCAATCTTTTGCCCGACAAATTCAACCTGGAATACCTGGCAGGATAATCAACCTGCTCGATTGGCGTGCTTTGCGCCCTGGGGCAGATCATTTTGCATATTCCGTTTCTAAAGCAGCCCTCGCAAGCATGACAAAATCGATGGCACTTGCGCTTGCACCTGATATCGCGGTTAATGCCATTGCATTGGGGGCAATTCTTCCTCCTGAAAATGAAAATCCAGATCCAACTATCCTAAAAAAAGTTCCTCTGAAAAGATGGGCACAATTGTCTGAATTGGAAAATCTAATAATCTATATATTAAATTCACCTCCCTCATTAACTGGTCAAATCATCCATTTGGATGGGGGAAGACATTTAATCCACTGAGAAAGGACACACAATGGATAAAATTTTTATTACTGATTTGTTGATTCGAGGGGTAATAGGGATTACCGAAAAAGAACGTGAACAACCGCAGGACATTCTGGTCAATATTGAAATTAAAACCGATATTTCTAAAGCTGCAAATACCGATAATGTAGAGGATAGCGTAAATTATCGAACAGTGGCGAAAAAAGTCCTGGCGCATGTAGAAACAATTAAACGTTATACAGTTGAAGCACTAGCCGAAGATATCGCCAAATTGTGCCTGGATGAAGCCCATTCTCAGAGTGTAATTGTCAAAGTTGAAAAACCCGGGGCAGTTCGATTCTCCAAATCTGTGGGCGTGGAGATCGAACGAAATAGATTTTAACAATGAATAAAGCTTTTTTAATTCTGGGATCAAATATTCGACCCGAAATTAATATTCCGCGGGCATTAGGATTTTTGGATAAATCATTTTCAATAAAAATGATTTCGAATACATGGCGTACCCGTTCTGTTGGTACGCAGGCTGATGATTTTCTCAATACTGCCCTTGAAATTGAGACCGCATTGGATGAATTACTGCTTAAAGAGAAGTGCCTTTGCCACATTGAAGAAATCATGGGGCGAGTGCGGCAAAAAGATAAAAATGCCCCTAGGACGATTGACATCGATATTGTTGTTTTTAATGACAAAATCCTTGAGCAGGATATTTTTTCTCAAGAACACCTGGCACTTCCTTTATCCGAACTCTTGCCAGACCTTCGTTTGAACAAAAAAGGTCCAGTTTTAGCGGATGTTGCGATTAACCTTCACAGCCAGGGATCCGCAATCTGTATTGGAAAGATTGCACCTGAAACTAAATAATCACTTGGTTCGGTTTTCCAGTTCTTTTACGGTTTCGTGAATTCTGGATTTTTTAATTTGTTCGCAATTTAGCTGATCCAGGTTGATCCAGGCGCTGGTATATAATTCCTTATACTTGTCAATTACTTCCTGTTTAACGCCTTCAGTCTCTAAGGCAAAAGCCAATTCTCGGGCTGTGTCATTATCAATAATCTCATTGCTTAACCAGGAAGAAGCAAACCTCAATTTATTTTCCAGCCCTCGGATTACTGGATAAGTTTTTTTTCTGCTCATCAGGTCTGAAAAAGCTGATTTTCCGGTCTTAATTTCATCCCCCCAGATTCCCAGGTAATCATCCTGTACCTGGAACGCTAGTCCAATATTATGCCCGAATTCCGCAACTAACTTCCTGTCCTGGTTTTTTGCACCTGCAACAATCGATCCAATTTCAAAACAAGCAGAAATCAGTGCGGCTGTTTTACCTTCGATCATCTGCCAATAACGGCTGAGTGGGATTAGTGTCTCTTTTTCAAATGCAATATCCAAATGTTGCCCTTTGGTGAGTAATAAGCATGTATTCTGCAGGCAATAAAGCAAATTGCTGATATTTTTGTCTTCAAGTTTTCCTTTAGAATCAAGAATTGCCATAAAAGCCAGGTTCAATAAAGCATCCCCTACATTTATCGCTTGTGCCACCCCCCATTTTTTCCAAATAGTCTCCCGCCCTCTTCGGGTTTCACTTCCATCTTGAATATCATCATGGACTAGTGAAAAATTATGTAGTAACTCAACTGCAGCAGCCGCTGGTAACGACACGTCCCAATCTTCATCGAAGAGATCGCAAGATAGCAAGACAAATAAAGGTCGGAGTCTTTTTCCCTTAGATCGGGTTGCTCCTGGTTGACCATCCAATCCCATCTGGTAATCAATCATCTTCCGATAATCTGATGGATAATCTTTTAATTTTGTACCAATGATTTTGCGGATGGTAAAGTCGATATCTCTCTGCATCTCGGCAGTCCGATCAATCGGAATATTAGTCATTGGATTTTTTTTATTGGAACTTGTGATAACTCAAAAACATTTCGTGATCCAGTGACAAACATCGCTATCTTTAATTCGTCGATGATCTGTTTGATTTTTTTATTTAGCTCATCTTGAGAAGTAACCGCCGCTCGAAATAATGGGCCAGCAAAACCTGCGAGAGATGCGCCAAGTGCAATGCTTTTGGCAACATCAATTCCAAATTTCACCCCCCCCGAAGCAATCAAGGGAACAAATGGAAATTTCTGATGGATTTCCAATAAACACTGCGTCGTTGGAATCCCCCAATCTTTAAAATGATCACTGATTTCGATTTGCTCCGGATCAGTATTTCGAATTTTTTCAACCAGAGCCCAGGATGTTCCACCTGCGCCTGCCACATCAATACTTGATACCCCGGCATCAATTAATTTCGCAGCTGCATCAACCGATATTCCCCAACCTACTTCTTTTACAATTACAGGAACCATTATTTTCTTGCAAATCTCAGAGATTTTATTCAATAGATTTTTAAAATCGGTCTGCCCTTCAGGCTGCAACGCTTCCTGGAGCGGGTTCAAATGCAAAATTAAAGCATCCGCTTCAAGTAGATCGACTGCTTGTTGGCAGCCAGAAATACCCGTTCCATAATTAAGCTGGACTGCACCAAGGTTTGCATATAATGGTATCTTTGGGGCAAAATCACGTAATTTTATTTTTTTTGGATGATCCGGAGTTTGAAGATCGATTCTTTGAGACCCAACTCCCATTGGGATTCCAATTAATTCTGCAGCCTTCGCGAGCCTGATATTAATCTGATCACCTTTTTCTGTTCCACCTGTCATCGAAGATATAAGAATAGGGGCATTTATAACTTTTCCTAAAAAAGATAACGATAAGTCTATATCCTTGAAGTCTAATTCAGGTAATGCATTATGCTGTAGTGAAAAATAATCAAATCCAACATTAACCCGTGATTGCACATCTTCATCGCGGTTTATCCTGATATGGTCATCCTTACGTTTTGTGATCATTTCTTGTGGTTTAGGCTCAAGTTTTGGCATAAAATGAGTATACCAAAAACCCATACTTTTTTTCTCGGCACGTTTTGACTATCATGGTGTTATTACTGAAAATGGTATTTTGGTATAAACTATTACTTGACAGAATTTTGATGCTAGTTACAATTCACTGAAATACTAGATTACTGTTCAATCCAGGAGGATTTTAATGAGCGACACCCTGCAAAAGGTAAAAGAAGTAATTGTTGAAGTACTTAAAATTGATGAAAAAGAAATTAAAGAAGAAATTCGCTTTGTAGAAGATTTAAAAGCCGATTCGATGGATCAATTCTTCCTGATCGATGGCTTCTGCGAGAAGTTTGACATTAATATCAATGATGAAGATGCGCGAACGATAAAAACTGTTGGCGATGCAGTAAGTTATATCGATTCCCACAGGAAATAATAATTTAATTTACTTCACAATTCTTTAGTTTCGAATTAAATCTGGGATCTGTTCGGGGTAGTGAGCAATTTTAACTCCAACAGATTCCAATTTTTTAATTTTGTTTTCAGCGTTCCCAGATGTTCCTTCGATAATAGCACCTGCATGCCCCATTCTGCGACCAGGAGGGGCTGATATACCGGCAATAAAAGCGACAACCGGTTTCGTCATCTTGCGGGCAATATAATCAGCTGCATATTCTTCCTCATTCCCACCTATTTCCCCGATCAATATGACACTATCTGTAAGTGGGTCAGCTTCGAACAACTCTAGAACCTCTATAAAACCTAATCCTTTAACAGGGTCTCCACCAATACCAACACACGTAGAAACGCCAAGTTTTTTTTGTTGGAGAGCATAAAGTACCTCATAGGTAAGTGTTCCAGACCTCGAAACCAGACCAATATTTCCTTGTATCGCAATATTGCCAGGTATGATTCCGATTTTTGACTCACCTGGCGAAAGAATTCCCGGGCAATTGGGACCAATTAATCTGGTTTTCCGCGATCGTAAATATTGCTTAACACGCATCATATCCTGGACTGGTGTCCCTTCAGTGATACATACGACCAATGGTATATCAGCATCGACAGCTTCATAGATCGCATCAGCGGTGTATTTTGCTGGTACAAAAATTACGCTCGCATTCGCGCCAGTGGCATCCACCGCAGTTTGGACAGTGTCAAAGATCGGGACTTTTCCATTTAAAACCCAACCACCGCCTTTACCGGGAGTGACCCCTGCGACAATGTTCGTTTTATACAATAACATTTGTTCTGCATGGAACAAACCTTCATTGCCTGTAATGCCTTGAACAATCAACCTGGTATCCTGATTGGCCAGAATGCTCATTTTCCAGCCTCCCGTGTCTGCTCAATGGCTATTTTTGCCGCAGAATACAATGAATCAGCTGTAATCAAGTTTGTACCTTCCAACATTTTCATACCTTCATCTCTGTTCGTTCCAACCAGGCGGACAATAACCGGAATTTTTGGTTTAATTAATTTCATCGCACCTAAAATTCCTTTTGCCACTTCGTCACATCGGGTAATTCCACCAAATACATTTATAAGGATTGCTTTGACATTTGGATCAGTGAGAATAATCCTGAACGCTGCAGCAACTTTTTCCGATGATGCCCCGCCACCGATATCAAGGAAATTTGCCGGTGTACCTCCAAGTAGTTTAATAATATCCATTGTGGCCATCGCCAACCCTGCACCATTGACCAGGCAGCCTATGTTTCCATCGAGCTTGATAAATACCACACCAAATTTTCGCCCTTCTACTTCAGCCGGTGCTTCCTCATCAATATCTCGCATTTCAGCCAGGTCGGAGTGCCGAAACATGGCATTGTCATCCAGTACAACTTTGGCATCTAAAGCGATCAACTTTTCATCGGCAGTTATCACAAGCGGATTTATCTCAACTATGGTGGCATCGGTATCTACGTATAATCGCCATAATGCACTTATGATTTCACTAAATGATTTCCAATATTTTCGATCCAAGTCAATACTGATGGCAATATCGCGGAGTTGATAATCCCTTAATCCGATCAAAGGGTCAATGGTTCGTTTGATTATCTTGTCAGGAGTCTTGAGAGCCGTTTCTTCAATATCAACACCGCCAGCGCTCGATGCCATTAGAATTGGTTTTTGACTATTTCGATCATTCGCAATGCTCAGGTAAATCTCTTTGCTGATTGAGACAGCTTCGTCAACTAAAACTTTACGAACGGGAATCCCTTTTACTTCCATACCAAGGATTTCAGTTGCGTAATCTTCTGCTTCTTTGTTGGTTTTAGCTAATCGAATTCCACCAGCTTTTCCACGCCCGCCTACTAGAACTTGCGACTTGATAACTACTTTGCCACCGAGTTCTTCACTAATTTGTTTTGCTTCTGTTGCTGAACTTGCGATTCTCCCTTTTGGAATTGGTATGCCATATTTCGAAAAAAGACTTTTTGATTGATACTCATGAAGTCTCATCTAACCGCCTGCAAACAAGGGATTTTTATTCCAAGCAGATTATACTCCCAGTAAAAATTTAAAACAGTCCGGGGGATTCCCGGACTGCAATATTTATTGAATCTTAATTACCCTTTTAAGAAAGCTTCTAAAGCTTCTTTGCTTATCCGGTAAGATTCTCCGATTTTCTTTGCTTTTAATTCTCCATCGGTAATTGCTTTAATTACATCTGCTTCAGCTACGCGCAACGCAGTCGCGGCTTCTGCGGTGGTCATGATTGCAGGAATACTTGCAGCAGCTCCTGTCTGATTTCCACCAGCAGCAGTTTGATTGGTTCCAATACCTGCCAATGACTGCGAAAGCACGTTCCCAATACCTAACCCTGCTCCAATTCCAGCGGTCAAACCTGCCCCTCCACTGGGATTATTTGCTGCTTCACGCATGGCATCTGAAGCCTGCAGTTGTGCATAAGTTGCCATGTCAAGCATACCCATGGCGCGCAGTTCTTCAGCCGATTTATCCGAAGGTTTGAGGCTGCCGATGTAAAACGTTTTTAAGAGCAAACCTAATGCTGCAAAATCTTCCTGGGCTTTAACCCTGATACCTGCGCCCAGTTCTTCGGTTAAACCGATCATCTCAAGAACATTTTTCTTTCCACCAGTCTCGCCAAGTAGATCCTGGAGTTTTGATAGGAGCATTGTGCGTAATCGGTTTTCGATATCACTGATTCGATAAACGCCCTGGGCACCAACAATCTGTGTGACAAACTGTTGCGCATCCGCCACCTGGAAACTATAAGTTCCGTAGCCCTGGAGTAATGCGATTCCGAGCCCTACGCCGGCATTTTTAACAATGATTGGTTGTGCGGTTCCCCATTTCCTATCAGGGAATTCTTTCATTGAAACAAAATAAACCTCAGCAGTAAATGGTGTGCGGTCATTAAATGCTTTTCCAATGAAATCAATCAGATAAGGTATGTTAGCCGTAACGATGGTATGCCTTCCAGGACCAAATGAATCCAGGGCTTTACCATCACGCATAAACACAACTCTCTGTGACTCGCGGACAATTACCTGTGAACCGATACGTAAATCAGCAACACCGGTTTCAGGGAACCTGTGTACCAATTCATCGGTCATCTCACTCGCGTACTCAACAACATCAAAGATTCTAGCCATTATTTTTCTCCATAATTATGAAAAAGTTTTCCGCTTACTAACCGAGCTTCATTACCTCGGAGCGTTTATTGAAAGCATCGATGCAATCTTGGGCTTTCTGGTTCAAATTGCGAATTGAAGCAGGGAAACCATCCGTATCTATGGACGCTTCAAGGTTATCGATTGCATTGGATACTTCGTCAGCCAGTGTTACCAAAGCCAGGTCATATTGGTACACTTTCTCCAATTCAGCTTCATTAATCTTGGTGGCATCAAAGAATCCGGAATAACCATAAGCAGCGGTTTTAAGTCTGTCAATGAACTGGCGTAAACGAACGGCTGCAACTTCAACCTCATCGATGATATCAATTTTTCCATTGCTCACAAAGTCGCGTTGAATGGAAGAAAGACGTTGCCAGAGAGCCTGGAATTTATCAGATATTGATTCCCTTAATAGCTTATCTGCTGACCTGCGATCAGCGCGGGCAATATAACCCTTAAATCCCGGGATTTTTGCGATCAACTTTTTCAAAGGGTCTTGTTGAGAGGTTACTTTATCAAACAGATCACTCATTTAATTCCTCCGTTTTCATATTTTGAGCCTAAATTTATTATAGCGACTTTTACATAGAATTCAATTTTCATTAACTATATACGATTTATCCACTTACAAGTAGCAGTTTAGTAGTTCTCTTTTTGAAACAATACGCTAACCTCATCAGAATATATAGTTTTCCACCCGGGTTGATCCAATAGTGCAAAAGCCAGGTAGGTATTTGGTTCTATAAGCACATACTCGATTTTGTCTTCCTCAAGAGCCTTTTCCCAACCTGGTTTAGCCATATATATATCAACAAATCGTGTGACAGACTCCACACCATACATATCGCATCTGCCATCAATATATACTTTTTGGTCCGGGTACATATTCCAGGTTAAATACCCGCCCCAGTTATATGAATTAAAAATGTTACCTTCTATACCTTCTTTCTCAATAAATTCCACTGATTTAACAGGAAAAAAATGGACCATAAAAGTGTCTTGTTTTTCTTTAAGGTGAATTATTGAGTTCGCACCTATGAGGATAATGCCGGCTATCGAAATAACAGCGAACGGAATTACAAGTCTATTCGATTGTTTTCTGCTCCGAACAAACGGAATAACATCAGAAATCAATTCAGCCAATATGGGGATTGAGACAATTGCAAACAATGCGACTTGTTTGAGCGCTAATAAGGCTAAAAAACCAAATGTGATGCAAAGGAGTGTGTTAATTGTAGATATTGGATTTTTTGCCTTCAATCCAAAGCCAATAAGCGATAAATACATTACCGCGAGCGGGATCCAAGTTCGTTCATGGAAATTTGGCGATGCCCACTCCTGGTTGAACGCTTGTAACGAAGGGTCATTCACAGTCTGGAATGGATAAAGAAACATTTTCGAACCATTCGGATTTACAAAAACAGTTAAGGAACAAATAACCAGAATGACAATTAAAATCAAAATATTTTTACTAAAAACTTCCTTTATTCCTTTTTGTACTTTAAAGATTAATATTGATCGATCTATAAAAATCCCTAAAATAAATATTCCTATTATTCCTAAACCAATAATAAATGCTCCATGTTGATTTACCCATAAAAGCATGATTCCAGGCAGCGAAATCAAATATCGGATTCTATCAGTCTTAATAAACCGATCAAGTAGGAATAAAAAGATACTGGCGTAAAGGAGCGTAAAAATTTGAGGTCTAGGCCATAACACCGGCGTAGAAAGAATAACACCCAGTAATAACGCTCCCCCAATGGCATAAAGATTATTTCTATTTTCAGCTCTGAAGATTGAAAGAATAAATGAGGACAAAATTAATAGACCAAAAAATAAAACAGTAAACGGAATCCCTCCTGCCTTGTACGTAGCAAACATGATGATTTCTGATAGCCATTCGTGGGCTATCCAGGGCTTCCCAGCAGAAGTAAACGAAAAATCATCAAAGTATGGAATTTGTTTATCTTGTAGAATCAATTGACCGGTTTTAAGATGCCACCAAAAGTCGGGGTCTTCAATTGGTCGAATAACAAAAATCATAGCGCCAAGAATAACCAAAATCAAGAATAGTTTATTTAGAGAAATTTTCATTAATTCCATTCTAGCATAATGGACATACCTAAAGAATGCTAATTTCATGAATTAATTTACGAGTATTTTATGTATTTTTTGATGTAATATCTATATAATTTGATATGGAGAAAAAATATGCATTTGATTAATCAAAAAGGACAAGGGTTAGTTGAATATGCCTTGATTATGGTATTGATCGTTCTGGTGGTAATCATCGTACTGAAACTTTTTGGAGTAACATTAACCGAATACTATCAGGGTGCTGTTTCAACAATTGAAGGCGTATAATTAATTTGTAAGGTCGCTGTAAAGTAATTCTCTTGTAATTTTTGATCGGCATTATATAATATGAATATCATTCAATTTAGAAAGAAAGGAGAAAACACCATGTTATTCGCACCGAAAGAAAAAGGCCAAGGTTTAGTTGAATACGCATTGATTCTTGTTTTGATTGCTGTAGTTGTAATCGTTGTATTGCGTGCATTGGGCGTCAAGGTTCAGGGAATCTTCAATACGATTACCAATGGACTAAATCCCTAATTTCGAAATTCTCATTTAGTTATCAAATAAGAAAGGCTCTTTTAGAGCCTTTCTTATTTGTTAAGGCACAATTCCTGCATTACTAATATGTAAAGCAAATGTTGCATAAAATTGCCGTATAATAATTCTAATTGCGCTCATAGAAATTCTCTGCAGGAGGGACCAATGGCTACTGGAAAAAAGAAGGGGAATAAAATAATTTTATACTCGGTTTTGATCGTTGCTATTCTGACTGCGCTTGCCTACCTTTTACTTTCTAACAGAAAATCACCTGGGGCAAACAATCAATCAGGTGCAACACCGACCCCGAATTACGAATTAGTTGAAATAGTTGTTGCTTCTCAATCCATACCCCGTGGATCCGTGATTACGAACACCGTGCTAACAACTATAAAGTATCCAAAAACGAATTTACCGCAGGGAACCTTCTTCACATCGATTGAGGAAGCTGTAGGAACCAAGGCAAAATATAATATTGATCCAGGGGTACCTTTGACTCTTAACATGGTCATCCACGAAGGTGTGGGATCTTTGGCAGCTTTCGATATTCCTTCAGGGATGACAGCCTATTCCATCCCGGCCAGCCCTGAAACAGCGGTTGCTTATGCACCTCAAAAAGGCGACCATATTATTGTTGTGGGTTGTTTATTACTCACCGATGTTGACACAAATTTCCAAACGGTACTTCCTAACAATTCAACATCGACTTTTGCACCTGGTGTGCTTGTTGAGGGATCGGGTATTACTAACTCAACAATTGTTCAACCTCTATCTGACGATATGAAAACAAATAGAGGTCGATACGAAATGGATACAACTCTAAACCAACTTATTTACGTTGTCCCTTCTGAGTTACAACGCCCGCGCCTTGTTTGTCAGACCATCATTCAGGATGCAGTGGTGCTAAATGTTGGCATGTTCCCGCTCATTACAACCGAAGCTGGTGCTGCTCCAACCGCAACTCCGGTCGCTGGGGCAAATGAGGCAGTTACTGTTGAAGGTCCAACTTATCCGGGTTCTGTTACTCTGGTTGTTTCTCCACAAGATACCGTCGTGTTGAATTATCTTTTGCTCTCTGGTGCTAAACTTTCGATGGCATTAAAAGGTGCTGGCGACACATCCAACTACGCTACTGATCCTGTTACACTCCAATATATAATGGATGAGAAAAATATTCCATCCCCTGTAAAATTACCTTATGCCATAGAACCAAGAGTTAACACCATAATTTATCCAACTTTCAATGACTATATTCTTGGCCAGCCATAAAATAATGCTACTGATATTAATAGTGGAGCGTTAATGCCGTCACCGGATAAGACTTCTGTGATTGTTGTCGACGATACCGATGAATCACGGGAAATGATTCTTCGCATGCTTCAATTCGATGCTTCAATCGAGGTTGTTGGTAAAGCCAGAACGGGTCTTGAGGCTATCGATGCAGCTCAGAAGTTGAAACCTGACGTGATAGTGATGGATATTAATATGCCAGACATGGATGGCATCACTGCTACTGAAGAGATCCGGAAAAGGCATCCATTCATACAAATTGTAATTCTCTCAGTGCAAAACGACGCCAACTATATGCGTAAAGCGATGTTGGCTGGAGCAAGGGATTTTTTGACAAAACCTCCTATGATCGACGAACTAACAGTCGCTATCAGGAGAGCCGGTGAATTAGCGCGGTTAGAAAAAGAAAAGGCTGCCGCACTCGTTTATACACACACAGGTATGACAGGCGCTTTAGGGCAAGCGCTAAGAATGCCAGTCCAGCTCGGCAAGATTATCTGTGTATATAGCCCAAAAGGTGGAGTAGGATGCACGACAATCGCAACAAACCTGGCAATTTCGTTAAAGTCCCCCGAGAATCAAGTATGCATAGTTGACACAAATTTGGTTTATGGAGATGTAGCAGTATTTTTTAACGAGCATGGTAAAAACTCAATTCTTGATCTTGTTGACCGCGCAAACGAGCTGGATCCTGAAATAGTAAACGATGTAATGGTCACCAATAAATTGTCCAACCTTCAATTAATGGTCGCTCCAAGAGAACCAGAACTCTCTGATGCCCGGAAAGGTGAAGCGATTAATAAGATCCTGACCTTTATGAGACAGTTGTATAACTACATCATTATAGACACAACTCCACTTCTTACTGAAATTGTTCAAACTTGTCTTGATGTCTCAGACCATATCATTCTATTAACTACTCAAGATATTCCGTCAATTAAAAATGCTCATCAATTTTTATCCATTGCCGACGCATCACAAATAGGACGTGAGAAAATCATCTTTGTAATGAACCGTTACGATAAAAGAATTGCAATTTCACCAGAGAAAGTGGGGGACAGCCTTAAACAGCCTGTTGTTGTCACGATTCCCTTTGAGGAACGAATAATTAGCAATTCGATTAATAGAGGGGTTCCTTTCATGATTGATAACAAAACGATTCCTGCTGCAAAGGCAATATTAACCCTACAAGATGAGCTTAAGAATCGAATTCAGAAGGAAGAGGACAACCTCTAGCTCATAGGAGTAATATTTAATGTCGATTTTACGCAGGATACAAAGTGGGGAACAGCAACCAGGTCCTTTTACAAACGAAGAACCCGAAACCAGTGCCGCCTCTCCGTTGCAGGTCAGGCGAAACACATCAATTGCAGGACAATCCTCCCAGGATACTTACCAGGATCTTAAATCCAGGGTCCAAAAAAAACTACTGGCTGAAATAGACCCTAGTGTCGATGTAACAAAAGTCAGTGAAGTAAGAAAAACCATTCAGGATTTATTTGATCAGATCCTGATTGAAGAGAATTTTGTCCTTTCTAGAACAGAGAAAACCCGCCTATTTGAACAGATTACTGCCGAAATTCTTGGTTTGGGTCCTCTGCAGCCCCTCCTTGAGGATGATACGATTACAGAAATAATGGTAAATGGGGCGAAGAATATTTATGTAGAACGACGTGGAAAAATCCAACGAGTACCCCTTGCTTTTGAAAATAATGAACATGTGATGAGAATAA
>Ga0209800_10001773_pt1 | contig 21040 bp, 30 predicted proteins | sample Higcelweek8metaG_FD_187174 | JGI IMG/M metagenome (GOLD analysis project Ga0209800, IMG submission 187174) | Freshwater pond sediment microbial communities from the University of Edinburgh, under environmental carbon perturbations - High... | ecosystem: Environmental > Aquatic > Freshwater >...
TTGCTGGCTTCACTGTCAATGGCGGGCATGGTGTCTGCATCCACCGGGGTGGTTTTGGCCGTTGCCCCATGGATGCTGGAACCAACATTCCCGGCATCGGTAACATCCGCCGCGGTTTCAATCCCGGACAATTTGGATTGCTCGGTTGCGGTGAATACCTTGTTGGTTGTCCCGCTGGCATGATTGTCCACATCAAATGCATCATCATTCACGCTGGTGGGGTCATAGATTGATGCCAGCATGTCACCGCTTCCTGAACCGCCCGCGCCGGTCATGTCCGCCTTGTATTGCACTCCATCAATTTTGGCCAGGAACCACTTGCCGGTGCTGTTGGTATCATGCCACAACACGGCTTCCCCATCATCCAGCAATGTTGGTTCCGCATCGCTTTGAATAATCAGGATGTGGTTGTACGCCTGTTTTCCCTGCACTTCCAATGATTGAATGCGCCGGGATAGCTGGGCAATGATTGATTGCAGGTCAATGATTTGTGAAGTATTTGCCACGCTGTGATGCCTTTATTTCATCAAAATTGGGTCCAACCGCCGTTTGTCCCGCCTATCATGTACAACACATCCATGGTGGGCACGGGAATGGCACCAGGGGTTTCCCGGCGGGCATTCACAAAAATTGCACCATCCGCTTCCCGGAAAAACTTGTACCGTTCACCCTTGGCGGCCCGCATTGCCATGTCCGCGAAAATGTACCCCAGGGCCAGGGTTTCAATGCTCTGTGCTTTGTCCATTTCCAATACCTCTGCAATAATGTTGAACAAATTGGAACCATCTGCTGGCACCGGCTCTGGTGCGGCTTCCTGTTTTCCTATCCTGGGGACCAGGGCGGAACATCCTGATGCAATCCCTGGTGGGGTATTCCAGGCCCGCATGAACAAGCCCTCTGTGGTTCTCTGGTATGCACCTTCCTGTTCCCGGTCACCCTTGAAATTGGGGTCATGGTACACAATCTGGCCGTCCTGATACCCAATCACCAGGACAAAGTGCCCGCCGGTGAATACCCGGTCCTGTTTGTTCTGGGGCGGGATTTTCCCGTACTGCACACAACAAATGACTGGCTTGCGTTCATCAATGGCCGCTTTCAATGCTTCGATGGTCCAGAACCGCTGGCGGTCCACGGCAATGCCGTAGTGTTCACACGCCTGGGCAAGTCTGGGAAACGAAACCACACCATGGGTACCAATCCAGGCGGTCATGCTATCAATGGCCACATCCGTATTGGCCAGGTATTCCAGGGCCATGTGGATGCATGCGGCCCCGCAGTCATTGACGCTGGCCTGGCTGGAAAGGGTCCATTGTGATGAATAGGGAACATCCAGGATGGCCATGGCGGCCCTTTCAATTATTTTCTTCGGTCATGTGGGCAATTAAAAGGTCCAATGCCTTGGTGATATTGGCATCAATTCTATCCATGGCCGCATTCATGTCATCCAACTGTGCTTGGTCCGCCTTGGTGTCCACCTTGCTTTCAATGGTTTTCAACCTGTATTCCAGCACTTCCGTGTTGGGGTTGTTTTCCTGGGCGGCTTCCACCCGGCCCATGCGGCTGATAATATCAAATTGCTTGATGGCAATGGTTCCAATGATGCCGGTGACAATCAGGAACAGGGCAATGTTGTTGCGTATGAAATTCACCCACTTGTCAATGGTTCCCATGCTGTCCCGTTTCATGGTGTCATCCCTATATCTGAATAAGCAATGTCCCAAAAATTGATTTTGTGCCGGAATTTGTCCACCCTGCTGTATGTGCCGTTGTGTACGCATTGATTGTGTTGGAATTGGCCGCAATCGCTAGTTTCCCCGGTGATGCTTGCCATGTGCCACCATCGCAAACGGTACACATATTCCCAAATGACCGGCTATCTATATCCGCTATTGTCACGGGGGCTGTCATTGATAGTGTGGTTGCATTACTTGACCCTTGCACTCTGACATATATCAACACCACACCTTTTTGTGAAATGCTGATATTTGCAATGTTGTATACAAATTCCCCAGTAAACCCTTGCGGGTTGCTGTTGAAATTGAAATAAGACGGAAAATCCGGCGGGTCCATATATGAAATATATGGCAAGGTGATTGCCGCATTGGCTATGGTGTAATCCGTGTTCACCATGATGGTCACGGTTGTGTTTGGTGCGCCATAACTTGATGAAAGCACCACGGCGTATTTGGTGGTGGTTTGCACAAATTTCAACCGGGTACCGCATGTATATTTTGCCGTCTGGTCACCTGGAACGGTGAATGTGGATGCTGATGCATAGGTCCACACCTCGTTTGCCTTTTGCCAACCATCCCATCCAATCACGCTTCCGCCCAATTTCAGGTCCGGGCCAATCTCTGCCTGGCCGGATGCATTCAGTTTCAAAAGGTCCGCAAACACCCCCGCGGCGGTCAATGCCTGGATATAGCTGTCATTGGCCAGCTTCACCAGGGAAACCCCGGTGGCAATTCTGCCGTCTGCAATGTTGGCATTCACAATTGATGTGGCACCTGATGCCACGGTGATGGTGGCAAGCAAAAGGTGGTTGGCGGGTAGGGTAGGGGCACCCGCGCCAGGCGTACCGGCAACGCGCACAATGGTGGCAATGTTGCTGGCATTCGCGTCCGCGGCAATCCCGTCATCACATTTGATGGCCACCAGGTCCAGCCTGGTTGAACCACTGGGGTTGGATGCAATCGCCAGGGTTTCCGCGGCATCACATAGTACCGGCCAAAATTTTGGTTCCCCTGAATAGGCGGTGAAGCTGTCATTGGGAACATACGCAACACCCGCGGCAATCAACACATTCATGTCAGGGCTGGCGTTCTGGGTGACTTTGAACCCGGTGGCAATGTCCACAATCCCGGCACCCACTAGCAGGTCCCTGGCCCAGACAAGGTGCTGGCCTTCGCCGTGGTTGGTCATGCCATCTTTGACTGCAACATATATTGCCATTTGTTTTCCCTTTCATGGATTATTCGCCGCACTCATTATACCAAAAAAAACGGCTGGCAATTATTGCAGGCCAACCGTATATTTGACGCTTTCACGGCCATCCTGGTCCAATGACAAGTCCCACCCGTAAACCCGGAACGCATTGACAATGTTGTATATTCCATGCCTGACCCTGATTTGTACGGTGTCACCCAGGTCAATTGAACCAAAGGTTGGTTCCGTGCCGGGTACCTGGACAAATTCCAGGGAAACCAGGGGTTGCTTCTGCCGCCTGGTCAAATCGTTGCCATAATCATCCATTGTATCTGCCACGGTCACATCTTGTAGGGCAATGGCCTGTTGGCGTAATTTGATGATGGCCTGGCTGGTGCTGTCCACCACTGACCGGCGCAAATCCCCGGACCCGTACCCGGTTGACAATACCAGGGCTTCATTGCAGGGTTGGGCAAAATCTTCCACAATCGTGGGCACTTCCCCCACATTCACGCCATATTCAAATATACCGTCCGTCAATGAACGGTCCGTGCCCTTGGGGAAATACACATTGAAAACCTTGTCCGGGGTTATCTCAAAATCAAAACCACTGGCCACTTTGGACAAATTCACAATGGCATCCATGATGTTCTGGTTTTTATAGGTGCGGTCCCTTGGCTTTGATGCCACAATGGTCCCCTCGGTGATGCCCAGGTCACCATTGGTCAATGCCTGGCTTTCGGCAATCAATGTGGCGGCAATGGTCCCGGCATCGGTTGCGGCAAAGGTGCGCACGGCCCCAGTATACCTGGCTGACAACTGTTCAAACCATTCAAAACTGATGATGTTGACCAGGTTGGTGCTGTCTTTCACCAGGCCACCGCGCCGGAACGCCTGTTCACCGGCCCAAATCTTTTTCCCATCACGCCACACCTGGGTCTGATACCGGCGCAACGCGGTCAAAGATGCCAGCTTGGTGTCTGTCACTGGGACCCCAAAGGTGCATTGGCCGTACCCATTCAACACGGAACCGCATTGCAAGCCCTTGTGGTGGCTCAATTCACCAAGGGCCACGCCGTTTTCATCGGCAATGATGATGTGATAGTCTGCCATTATATCCCCCGGTATGCATCACGGTATGAAACCACCAAATTGGTGCCCGTATCCCCGCCGGTCTGGGCATTGAAAATCAGGGTGTTGTTGCCTGGTACAAATTCAACCCAGTCACCTGAAAACACGGAAAACACATTCTGGGACCCGGCCAGCTTCACCGTGCGGGCGGCCACATCCACTTCAATCCATTCACCGGCTTGCAGTGTGGTGGAAAGCAAAAACATTTCCCCGGTATCTGCATTCTGGACCGTGAAATTGGTGCCTGGTCCGTATACTTTGAAAACAGGGGTGGACCGTTCATTGCCGCTGTTGGTCGCGCTGGTGACCACGGTGGCACCAATGGCCAGGGTGGATGGCACGGTGGCCGGGATGGTTTCCCCACCCATGAAATTGGTGGTGCTGGTGTTCACGGTCAAAAGGTCCTGGCCGGACAAACGCCAATCCGGGCATGTCATTTCCACCATGTATGCATTCACGCCCATGGAATAGGGGGCAATGAACCGGGTGACAATGCCATCCACCTGCAAGGGCAACCCATCATAGGTGGTGAATTTCAAACGCACCAGGGAACCCTGGCCAATGACCTTGAGAAAGGCACGGCGCAAGGCCCACATGGCGGTATTGTCCAGGCCCAGGAATATCCCGGACCAGGAAATGACCCGGCGGCCAAATTTGCTGTCAATGAATTGTGCGCCATCAAAGGCGGCAAAATCATCAATGACCGGGCGGATGCTGGGGTATTCAAACCCTTCATACCGCTGTATCACAACCCCGCTGACCAGGTCATCAAAGGTGAAAGTATCGGACCCGCGGCTGGCAATAATCTGCATGTCAATTTCCCCTTGCTAAACCGGGCACCAGGCCAACCCGGAAACCAAATTCCCGCCCTATGCTTTGCAGGTCAACCGCACTATTCACATTCTGGATGGCAATGTCAATTTGCTGGTTCACCCCGCCGCCGGTCACCATCGCTTTGCTTTCCCGGTTGCTGTACACATCGGAACCCCTGGGCAAATTCACCAATTCCGGGCCGGTTTCACCAACCCAGGACAATCCACCCATCCAATTGCGCACACCATTGGCATTGTGCCCAAACATGTTGGCGAACATCCCAGCAATCCCCCCAGGGTTTTTGGCGGCTTCCGCTTCCGCCTGGGCTTGCTGGGTCTGGGCTTTCAATACATTCAAATCCTGCACTTTTTCCAGGTCACCGGCTTCCTTTGCCTTGGCAATTCGTTCATCAATCATTCCAATCTGTTCATTCATGCTGTCAATGTTGCCTTGCAGGGCATTCACATTGCGCATCAATTCCTGGACCTTTTTGATTGCTTCCATCACCGCGCCAAAGGTCACCACCAGGGCAATGGGAACCGCCAGGGCCATCCAGGTGGTGGACAAGGCCATCAGGGGGATGTGGGCCGCGGTCAGGATAGCGGGCAAGGTCACGGAAAAGAATGTCACCACCGCCGCCCATGCCGCCTGGGCAAACATCACGCCGTTCAATATCGCCCAAATGGCAACCAGGCCACCAATCACGCCGGTCAACAATTCAACCGCGGCCTTGTTGTCATTCAGGAATTGCAAAACGGCGGTTGCGGTATCCAGGACAAAACCAATGGCATCTTTCAGGGCATTGAACCCCAGCACCACCAGGTCACCCAGGACCGGCAACACATCTTTGACAATGAACCCAATCAGGTCCGCCAGATATTTGTTGTAAAATTCCGCCACGGCATCTGCCAGGTTTTTGAATTTTGGCAATGCCTCGTTCACTATCCAGCCCACCAGGTCTGAAATAATAGGCACCACCACTTCATTGAATGTGGAAAATGCTGATTTGGCTTTGTCGATGCCCTTGGTTATCAAATCAGTGAATGCGGGCACCAGGTCTTTGATGGCGGGCAACACCTTTTCATTCAACCAGGCGGCAAATTCCTTGGCCACGGGCAACATGGCGGTACCCACCTGGGTCATAATCTGGCCAAAACCGTCTTTGATGTTCGACATGGCACCCAGGAATGTCTGGCTTTGCTTTTCCATCATGCCGCCAAACTGTGAACCTTCCCCGGTCATCGCTTCCATGGCCTTCTGCACCTGGGGGAACCCCACTTTGCCCTTGCTCACCAGGTCCTTCACCTTGTCCACGGACACGCCCATGGTATCTGCCAGGGCTTGCATCATGGGCACCCCGGCATTGGTGAACTGCATCAGGGTTTCCCCGGTCAACTGCCCGGCCACCTTCACCTTGCCAAAGGCACCAACAAGCTGGTCAATGGGCACACCAAGGCCGCTGGCCAGGTCACCCAATTGGGTCATGGCGGGGATGATGCTTTCCTGGGCAAACCCGTATGCCAAAAGCTGTTTTGATGCAGTGATGATGCCCGGCAATTCAAAGGGTGTTTTGGCGGCGAATTTGGTAATGTCTTTCAAAAGGTCATTGGCTTTTTCGGCACTGCCCAGCATGGTGGTGAACGCCACCTGGGATTGCTCAAAATTCCCGGCCATGGTCAGGCTTTCCTTGGCAAATTTGGCAATGCCAATGGCGGCCAGGGCGGTCCCTACAACCCCGGCAACCCTTTTGACATTGTCACCAAAATCATTGGTGCTTTCCTTTGCATCGGCCATGCCCTTGTTGAAATTGGACATGTCCGCCTTGATGTTTGCAACCACATCGCCAATGGTTAGTGCCATATCATTTTGCCTTGACCTTTCCGCCTAGTGTGGCCAATTTTTGCTTCAATCCCTGCAACCCTTCCCGGTCAATTTCCACTTCCCTGTCATCAAACTGCCGCAGTATTTGGTCCAAATCTTCAAACAGGTCCTTTGGTGACTTGCTGTGCGGGTTTTGGGCAATGGTGGCTTGCATCAAATACCCCCGCACTTCCCGTTCCGTTATCAGGTCGCTGTATACAAATGCTTCATCCGGGTACACCTCATTCAAAATCTGTTGCTTGCCCCAGCCGTATGCATTCGCCAGCCGGTCAATTATCCTTTCAACCCATTGGCTTTTCCTGGTGCCGCCGCTGTTCCGCTGGCCGGTGCCGGGCTTTGCACCTTTTTGAACATTGGGGCCAACTCTTTTTTTAGATATTCAATGTTGTTGACCGCCAGGATGGCTTTGATGATGCGTACCAGGTCATCAATGCCGCAATCATCCCGCAGGGTGCCAAGGGTGATGCCGCTGGCAATGCTAACCAGGTTCAAAATGCTGTTGGCATGGGTGGCCATGCTTTTCACCAGGCTGGTTGCAAAATCTTTGTCATCTGTTCCGTTGAATATCACGGTTGGCAAGTCACCCAGGGCCGCCAGAAAGTCCGCAAAGCGGCCCAGGGGCATCTTTGAAATGTCATATTGCTTGCCGTTCACTTCGATGGTTTCAACTGTCTTTTTCACGGGCATCATAGTGCCTCTTTTAATGGGTAAATGCTACGCGCCCGCGCTGTCACCAATCAGGCCAAGCTGTGCGCCATCGGCTTTGCTTTCATCAATCAGGGCTTCAAACTCCACTTCATACACGCGTTCATCATCCACCATGAACTTCATTTCCACGGGGCTGGTGGCAATGGCTTTATACAGGACCACATCCTCTGTGCGGGTGCCCACGGCGTTTGCCACGGGATGCAGAACCAAAAGCCCGGCGGCGGTGTTCATGCGGTCACCAACCAGGCCGCCCAGGGTGGTCTTGGTCGTTCCGCTGGATGCTGACGGTATCAGGGCTTGCAGGGTGGCAATGGCCCATTCGGCCAGGGCAACCTTCACCTTCAACCGTTCACCAATCAGGACCTTGTCCAGGGGGGTGGAACCAAAGCGGTCCACGGTCACTTCATGCAGGTCTGGTTCATAGGTGACCACGGCCCCGCCCTTGGTGTATCCAAGGTCAGTACCTTTGAAAGTCACGCTACAAACGCCAATTTTCACATTCGTCACGCTACTGGCCATTCGTTGTTCCTTTTTTAGAACTAAATATATTCTGAATTTCACCCGTTTGCGCGGCTAGTACGCCTTTTGCGCTCTTGAATGAAATTTCATTCATAGTGTTGCACCTGTAGCACTTGATACGCACTGTGCCCACCAGGATGTTTTCCTCTGCCAATAGTACCCGGCATGCGTTCCCGTCCCGCTTGATGCCCGTGCATCGGTATTCCCGGTATGTCTGGCCATCATGTTCAATCATCGGTTCACCTTTGCCCTGAAATTTGCCACAAACATTTCACTGCCCTGTTCATCCCGGCCCAGGTGCCCCGGTTCACCCAGCAAAAGGATGAACCTGAAATAGTACCCGCCCACCATCAATGTGGCATTGGCCTTTTGGTGTAGCTTGGACACCACGCTGTCAACCTTGGCCGCGCCGGTGGCATACGCTGATGCCCGGACCATCACCTGGATGGTTGGTTCCGCTGTGGGGATGTATGCATCCGGGGTCACTCCGCCCGTTTCACGGATGGCAATGCAGTCCGCGGGCGCATCATCCGGCATGCCTGACAAAAAGATGTTGGTGCCAACGGTTCCAACACCCTGGGCTTCCAGGTATTCCCCAATATCTTTGATGATATTCATTGAAATGCCTTTCTCAATTCATTGGCCAGGTACTTCTGGAACAGGGGGAAATTGGCCAGGAACGGGTCTTGCAAATACTTGGCCTTGCGGCCCTTCTGGAAATTCAGGGTGGTGCCTTCATGGACCTTGGCGGCATACTCGGTATGGTAGCCAACCTGGACCCAATCCGGGGCTTTCAATTCTGACACCCCAGACGCTTGCAACATGCCCTTGTCATGGGGCACTTCAAAGCTGGACAAACGCAATAATTCATCACCAACCACTTGCAACCCCAGGGCAACCGGGCCGCCTGGTGCGCTCATCATCTTTTTCAAATCATCCACAACCTTCACAAATTCTGCCATGCTATTTCCACCGTATAAGTGCCAGGCTGGTGTGGTGCAATTGCGCCACATCGCCCAGGGCATCCGTGTGTTTGATGATGCGATAATCCACCCCGCCAATGGTCACCTTGCGGCCCACATCCACATTGGTGGCCAATTCATCCACAATGCAGGTGCCATCAATGGGGGTCAATTCCCCCTGTTCATTCATCACCATTTTGTTGGTGGCGCGGAACCTGCCATTGACAACCACCGCCCCGGTCCAGGTCTTGCGGCCATAATCATCCAGGGTTTGGGTGGTGTAGGTGGTCACGGGTGTGCGCAAAAGGTGTTTCATGTCAACATGGTCCCTTTAATGTTTCGGATGTTTTTGAGCAATACGCGGGCTTCCGGGCACATGTCGCGTTCTGCCCCAGGCTTCATGGTATAGGAATAATCACCGCCAATGCTTTCGCTTTGGTAGTCACTGCCACCCATGAAAAAATCCACCCCTTTGGAAAGGATGTATTTGCACTGGGCCAGGGTTGCCCGCTTCACCGCTTCCGGTATGGCAATATACCAACGGTCAATATAGAAATTGGCATCCTGTTCCCTGGGGAATTTGGCAAGCTGGCGAATGGCATACACACTGGTACTGTCCGGGGTGGGGCTGAATGCATCGGCCACGGTGATTTTGTGGTCCGTGGGGCTGTAGGCCGTGATGCGGCGCACCTGGCCCTTGCCTACCCCGCCAATTATTTCCACCTCACACCCAATGAACGCATCAATGGCATACCCGGAAAGCGCGGATGTGGTTGCATCCGTGATGCTGGTGCTGGTCGCGCTGTCTGCCTTGCCCATCCAGGTCAATGAAATGTGTTTCACCTGGAATTTGACCCAGGCATCAATCATTTCCTCTGCCATGTCCACCACGGCTTCTGACACGGTTGACCCGGCATAGGTGGTGGCTTCGGCGGCGGTAACATATCCACGGCGTATGGTCATTTCATTCACCTCTTGATGGTATTTTCTCCGTGCCCATTATATCAAACTTTGCCCCTCTTTTTTTTCCTCTGGGATGGTGGCAAATAGTCAAACAATTCAAATTCCTGGTCAATCCTGGCGTTCAATTCCACCAGGCTGGCCCTTTCCAGGGCTTCCCGGTCCAGGTCCACTTTCACGCTCTTTTCCAATTCCACCTTGAATGTATTGAAATTGATGGTGTTGCCCACCATGTTGACCAAAAAATCCTTGGTGCGTTCCTGGCCATCCACCAGGACCTTCACGCGGATGCCCGCCTTGCTCACCTTGTGGTCCGGCTTCACGCTGACAATACGCGCTTTCACTCCGCTGGGCATGGGCATACCAATTCCCCCTTGTACTGAAATATCAGGTTGGCTTCCGTTTTGTGGGCCAGGTAGTATGGCCGGGTGGCAAAAAATTCCCGCAATTCTTTTTCCTTCGATGGCAACCCCAGGGTCAGGTATTCCACAATGATGATGCCGGGCATGTGTTCATCCCAATCAAAACTTTCCAGCACTTCCAATTCCATGCCTTCAACATCAATTGAAAGCAGGTCAATCTGCCGGATGCCGTACAAATCCAGGGCCATTTCCAGGGGCACGGCCAGGACCTTTTCCGATTTGTTGAATGCCAGGTCCAGGGGCCGCTTCACCCCGGTGGTCAGGTCAGGGCTGGCCGCGTTTTTGTAAAATGTCATCATCTTTTCCCGCTTGGCAATGGCTGACCGCAGTACATGCCGCCGCTTGTCCTGTAATTCCCGGCACTGTGCCAGGTCCGCATCAATGCAAAGTCCAACCCAGCCCTTTTGTTCAAAATGCATGGTGTTGTTGATGGTTTCCGGGTCACCGGCACCAACATCCACAAAGATACCGATGCGGGGCGGCTTCATGTGTTCGCAGATGAACCTGTCCTCACCAAACTGGGAATGGTACATGGTTCACCCCTTCTTTTTGATGGGTTTTTTGCTTCCAAATTGTTTGTCCACCCTTTTTGACTGGTCCGCCACTTTGGTTTCTGCCCTGGGTGGCCGCCCCGGCTTCCGTGGTGGCTCTGCCGGGGCTTTCACCCCTTGCATGGGCACCTGGACCGTTTCAGGCACCGGCCCTGTCAAAACGAATTGTAGTGCCTCAAATGCCCCCGCTAGTCCAACACCGCCATCTTCCTGGTTGTATGGGTTGACCTGTAGTGCGGTTTTCAACTTGTCCACCAGGTTGTCCACATGCAGGTCCATTTCCACCAGGTCATTGATGTGGCGGGCAACCTGTTTGACCGTTTCGGCCATGCTGAAATGCTTGGCCACATATTTGGCACCCTTCTGGGCCATGGCGCGGGCTTCATCCTGGTGTTCATACACCCGGCGCATTTGCTCTTTCAGGCTGTCAAATGATGGTTCCACGAACTGGCCCACATCGGCGGTGTCAAATTTTTTGTACAGTGATGCCGTCAACCCTTCCACATCCACCAGGTGGAAATACCTGGGGTCCGCATACTCGGCCATCCCGGACCCATTGGTGACAATCACGGGCATCCCGGTGGCCATGCATTCCAGCGGTGGCAATCCTATGCCCTCACCCCTGGACGGGAACACCAGGCAATCACATTCACCCATCAATTGGCGCATTTCCTTTTGGCTGTATGCCCCTTTGACCACATCAATGTTGGGGTACTCACTTTTCAAAATGGGGAATGGCAATTCATTGCGCACGGTTTTCAACACCAGGCGCACCTTGGGGTCATCGCCAAACACTTCCCGGAACGCATTGAACACCAGGTCAAAGCCCTTGCGGATGTTGAACGCATTGTAATGTAAAAAGGTGAACACGGGCCGTTCTGGGCGGTCAATGGGGGTGTACACCGCTTCATTGTACCCAATCGGCACCACTTCGGAACGGATGCCACGGGTGGTAAATGCGGTTTGGCAAAATTTTGATGGCACCAGGACCTTCCACGCCTTGCGCAAATACTGCACCCAATCCGCGGGGATGCTGGTGCTTTCAAACATGGACAACATCAGGACCCTGGCATCTGGGTTGCAATGCGCCACAATGTCCGGGATGCCGTATACAAACGCGCACGGCAATTTCTTGTCCTTAGTCAATCCAATCCCGGCCTTGCGCAATCCCTCGAACAGGCCGTCCGTGCTTTCCCCGTATCCGTCAAACTCTGAATTGTGCCCAATGTGGTACACGGAAACCCCGGTGGCTGGCACCTGGGCGGGTACTGGTTTGATGGCTTCCGCTTCCGCTTCTGTTGCCAGGCGGAACCCTGGTTTTTTCAATAACTCTGCCGCCATTTCCTCTGACACGCCAACGGTGACCCCGGACGGATTGACAATGAACATGCTTTGGTCCTTTCTGCCTCATGGGCTATAAAAAAAGGGGCCGGCCCGCTTTAACGAACCGGCCCCACCATTCATAGGAATTGGCTTTGATTAGGTGTTGCCGCCCAATTCATGGGAAATTGCAACGACATGTTCCGGGCGGATGATGGCCACACCGTACAGGCAATCCAGGGTGACCTGAACGGCCAGTTTCATGGCATCATAGGAAACGGTGGAACGCAGGGCCAGGCCGGTGCGCTCGTCCAGTACCGTGGTCTGCTGGGCACCAAGGCCGTTGCCAGCGTCCGAAAGGGGGCGCATGCAAAGGGCAATGGCATCAGGTCCATAAACCAGGTCATAATAGGTGTCCGGGCTGGTGGTGGCATCAATGCCAACAATCTGGCTTTCATCAACCTGGATGCCGCGTACCATGTTGGCAAGTCCGGCTTCGATTGCGGATTTGTCACCCTTGGCATAGGCATTGGTCAGGTTGGTGTTGTTCAAAAGGGCTTCATAGGCATACGGGTCAAGCTGTGCGAACACGGGGGCCAGCTTGTTGACCTTGTTTGATACAAGGGCGCGGCGGGCGGCGGTCAGGGCTTTGACCCAGTCCGCGGAATAGGTGCCAATGGCCAGGGTGGTGCCAGCAGATGCGTACAGGTCCACAAGGTCCTGTTCGATGGCTTCGGCCAGTACCATGGCGGCATCACGGGCATACCCTTCCATGGTGCCGGGGATGGCCATGGCTTTCGCCACATCTTCAATGATGAATGTCACTTCCTTGTGCTTGTTCAGGGTCACGGTGACTGCATCATCACTGGGGGCCTGGACGGTGACATTGAATTTGGCGGTTTTGTTGTTCACGGAAAGCGCGCCACGCTTGGGAACGGTCAGAACATCGCCACGGGTGGCGAATGCGGTGCCAAAATCCTTGCGGACATTTTTGGCCATGGAAAGATACTTGCCCAGGTATCCCAGGCTTTGGTTTGCGCTGTCAACGGTGATTGCGGGAATGAAATTTGCCAGCTCGGCGGCTCCGATTGCTGAATAGTCTGCCATGTTACATTGCTTTCAAAAAATTGGTTGGTTGTTACTGGGAATAATCCACGCGGCCTTCTTTGCGGGCCAGGTCAAATTCTTCTTTGTTCTTCTCATACTCTGCCTGGTTTTTGCTGGTGGTCCGTATCTCTGACCACTTCCACATCTTTTTCCCGTTTGGCGCACTCTTGTCCGCGGGTGATTTACCCGCGCCAATGTTCGCCGGGGGTGTGGTTTTGCCCACCAGGATGGGATGCTCTGCCACCAGGCTTTCCAAAATTGCTTTGCCGTTAGTCACCACGCCCTGTTCATCCACTTCAACCTTTGACCAATCAATCAGGGCCAGGGCAACCTTGCTGTCCACAATCCCAAGGCCGCTGGCTTCTTTCAATAGGCCAATTTCCTTGGTTGTTTTCATCCGGCCTTCCCGTTCCTGGGTCAATTCGGCTTCCCGTTTCTCCGCCAACTCCTTCCACTTGCCCTGTTCGGCCAGCGCGGCTTCCTCTTTGGCTTTGGCATCCGCTTCCAATTTGGCGGCCTTTTTGGCGGCCTCGTTCAATTCTTTGAACCGTTTGGATTTGAATGCCTTTTCCCATTGCTCTGGGGTCAGGTCATCGCTGTCCTGGGCTGGGGGCGGGGTCTGTGCATCTCCCTTGTCATCCTTTTTGTCGGCGGATGGGGCCGGGGGTGGTGTCTGACCTGCTGGGGGCGGGGTCTGGGGCTGTTTGTCATCTGGCATGGTGTCCCTTTCATTTTTTATCGTGGTATGCCCACGGAACTGGCGCAAGTGTAATACATTCGCAACTCGGTTGCAAGTAAATCTGTTTACGGTTGCATGTTGGCAATATCCGGGTGATACGGCAACAAGCGGTGTTTGCAATTTGGGTGTAAAAGTCCCCCGGCCTTGGCATCATCCACCGTGGGATAGCCTGGTGTGTCCCCGGTGATAGACAAAATGCGGCCTTCCCAGTCTGCACACCCCTGGTGGTCGCTGTTGTGGTCGCTCACCTGGACCAAATCAAAGCCCTGGGAAAGCATACGGTTTGACAATCCACGGTTGGTGGTTTCCACCATTTTGGTCCTGGTCAACATTTCGGCGTACCGTTCAATTGTCCAGGTGTTCCCGCCCCGGTCTGTCATGCCCAGGGTTTCATCCTTCAACAATTCCTGGATGCGGCCACTGATACGCTGGCGGGTCGCGGCGGTGATGCGGCCATCTGCAAACAAACCCTGCAACCGTATCTTCCGGGCTTCATCAAACACCCTGCCGGTTGACCGCTTCATGCTGTCCATGCCATCACCAAACCGCAAAAATATGTCATCCAAACTTGCCTGGATGGCTTCCTGGTCAATCTGTAGCATGCCAAAGCCCGCTTTGCCGGTGTTGATGGCATCAAATGCCAGCTTGGCACCCACGCGGTAATGGTAAGCCGCTTCTGCCGTTATCACGGGCACCGCCTTGGCGTTTATCTCTGCCAGGATGGCATCCACCTGCTTCTGAATTATGGTCAACTGGTCCCGGCGGGCATCCGTGATGCCAGTGCGCAGAACACGCGCAATGCGGGCACTTGCTTGCGCATAGATTGCCCGCACTTTGTCCACGGTCACTTCAACCCTTGGTTCAAATGGTTCAATGGCCATTCATGTACCTTTTACTGGCCCGCTGGCGGGGTGGGGAATGTCCCGTCAAAGGTGGCCTGGTCACCATCAATATCTTCCAATTCATCTTCCGCCTGTTCCTCTGTGGTACCCTGCAATGTCTGCACGGCTGTTTTCTTTGACATGATGCCGCTTTCCACCTGCTTCACCACCATGTCCACACTTTCCACCGCGTCATCCACAATGCCATCACTCCACACGGTCTGGATGCGTTCCACATCGGTCACCCGGATGCCGCCGCAAGTGTACCCATTGGCCTTGCTCAATTCCTGGGAAATTTCACACACTTCTTTGATGCTCTGGTCATAGTACAACCGTTTGCGGTTGCGCTTAGCAATGGTACGCAATAGCCGCATTTTCAATGCCCGGCCCGTTTCGGCCTGGCCGGACCCCATGCCAAACACATCCGTGTTGGTTTCGCTGGTCAGGAACATAAACTCCACAATTTTATCAATCTGTTTGAATGCGCTGTCCAGGTTGGCATTCCAGACGATGTATTCAGGCTTTCCGCCACCATCGCTGGACATTTCAATCATGCCCAGGGCTTCTTTGCGCACCTGGCCCTGTTCATCCAGGACACCTTCCGGCACGGCCAGGATGGGGTCACTGTGTTTGTCCAGGATTTGGTCAATCATGGTCATGCGGTTGTTCAATGCCCGCTGTAGGCTTTCCAGGTTCAAAAAGTCTGATGTTCCAAAATAGTGGGCATTCCCCCTGGGCCGGTAATTCGGGGTGTGGACAATCATGTTGTGGCTGATGCCGGTGTTTATTTCCGCGGCATAGGCTTTGGAATATGTGGCATTGTAGGCATCCACACCAATTTCCTGGCCAATGGTCCAGGTCCCGGCCTTGTGGTCACCTGTCAATTCAAATACCTGGGTGGTCACCTTGGGTGCTTCATGGGTTTCCACCACCAGGAATGTGGCCACCTTGCCCGCACCATCATCTTGCATTTCAGTCCATGCAAACACTTCCTTTTTGGGGTGTTGTCGGGCATTCAGTACATCCAGGACCGGGAAATATATGGCGGGGTTGGTGTCATCCACCACAATTTCATTGTCCACCACCCGGACCTTGAAAACGCTGTCACCCAGGGCGGCATTGCTGACCGCACTTTCAAAAAACTGGGTTTTCAGTTTGTTGCGGTGGTATAGGTTTTCAATAAATTCCTGGTTTTTATCGGCCTTCAATTGCACTTCCTCACCAAATAGCATGTCCGCGCTGACATTGGCCACCAGGGAATTGAAATTCACCATGATGTACTTCATCCTGGCATCCAATGCCCGCTTGGTTGTCCCCAGGGCCAGCACTTCAAAATGGGAACCTTCCAGCAATTTGGCGTTTCTGGCATACCTGGCCAGGCGTTCCGCTTCATTTGGGTATGGGAATACTTTTTCCATTGTCAACCCTTCCATCTGTGATTTTATCCGCCCAAATTATAGCACAAAACATGTTCATCAAATCGCCTTGGTGGTGTACGCCTTGGCGCGTTTGTGGACCACCTTGGCACCCTGGATGCATAGGAACGCGGCAAACAAAAGGTCATCATGGAACCCGTTTTCATGTTCCCGCTTGCCATTGGGCTTTTTGATGAATGTCTGCATTTCCTTTATCGTTTCCGGGTCAAATATCCCCAATTCGCCATCATCAAACATTCTGTTAAATTCATCAATCAATAGGTCCCGGTTGGTGGCGGTGGTACGCCAGCCCATGGTTTCCTTTTCGGTCTGCTTTTGCTTGTCCACGGTCACTTCCAGGAATAGGTTTTTGTACCCGGCATTGTGGATGGTCAAAACGGTGGTCAGTCCGGTGTTGTTCCGTTCCGGGATTATCAGGGCATCATTGAAATACCTGGCCACCTCAATTGCCAATATACCCAATTGGTCCGGGCGTATGGTGTCATCCCGGAACGCGGCCACAAAATCCTTGGTGTTTTTATCATACACTTTCAATGTGTTGGCATCTTTTTCCACGCCCTCTGCCGTATCCGCCCCCACAACATATTCATGGGCCGGGTCAACATCAATATAGATTTTCACCCCATTCATCATTTTGACTGGCACCTGGGGCCGTATGGCCTTCACCCTGGATTGATTGAACACAAAATGCCCGGTGGCCAAAAAGCATTCCATGGCATCAAAGGGGTATTCCTGTTTGACCTTGTGGCGCAGTATGCGGGCCTTCTGCATGTACCAATTCAATTGCCCCATGGTGATGCCAAACTGGCCAATGGGGTCTGGGTACAATTCAAACGCCCTGGCAATTTCGGCATACTCACCCAGCACATCCTGGCCGGGTGCCAGGTCCAGGCTGTATTCCTGGGCAATGGTCCAATTGATGAACACCGGCCAAAATTCGTTCTTCCCGGCAACGGCATCACTCCACAATTCTGAAAAGTGATTGAACCCATTGGCCGTGCTTTCAATTATCAGGTACCCATTGGTCGGGATGGCTGGGAATGTACCTTCCAAAAAGTCCGCCACCATGTCCGGGCGGAAAAAGGCATATTCCGATACATGGACCCGCTGGAATGTGCCGGACCGGGCATTGGTGTCCACTTTGATGCTGGAATGGGTGGCACCAAATTCCAATTCACGGATGCTGTTGTACTTCACATCCATGGTTTCCCGCACCAGGGGCGGCAAATTGTCAAAGGCATATTTGATTTTTTTGAAAATGGCCTCTGAATTGTCCAGGTTGTCCGCAATGGTCAGGATGTGTTTGTCATGCTGTACCATGGCCACATCCAGGTCATCCATCTTTTCATGGGTGGTCATGCCAAGCTGGCGGGCCTTCAACATCAGGATGCGGTTGTGGGCTTCCTGGTGCTTCCTCAATACCAACTGGGCGGCATTGGGCCGGAACTGTTGCCGGTTGCCGTCTTTGTTCTGTATCCAAAAGTATTGGTTGAACAGGCGTTCAATCATACTTGCCCGCCGGGTACTTCAAACACTGGTCAATTGCCGCCACCAGGAACAGGACCACACACGCCGCCCCAATCATAAACCCGGCAATGAATGCAATCATTTGGTCACCTCGTAAATGTACAGGCAATCAAAATGGTCAATTTCATGCTGGAATATGAACGCCCTGGGACCGGCCAGCTTTTCATTGGTTTCTGGACCTTCCCAGGTGGATGGGGTTGTGTACATCACTTCACACTTGTGGAACCGTTGCACAATCACCGTGCGCTTGTCCGGGAAACTCAAACAACCTTCCGCATTGTCCACTGGGGTCCTGGTGTGCCGTTCAATCGTGGGGTTGATGATAATTTCCCCGGCCTTGGTGACAAAGAACCGCAGGGGGTCATCCTGTGTCACCTGCTGGTGCGCAATCGCCTGGCCGCCGGTATATAGGCCAATCGGTTCATGGCACATTTCCATCATCACCTTGGCATCTTCAATGACCCTGGGCATGTCTGCATCTTCAACCACCCGGCTTTTGACCTGGTGCGGCTTCACATACTGTTTGGCAATCATTTTTCAACCCCCTGTTGTAGCTGGCGCAATTCGGCAACCATTTCCTCATGGGTCATGGTGACAACCTTTGAACGGTCAACAATCAAGCCCTGGCGTTTGTAGTACAAGGCCATGCCGCTGACCTTGGCGGGCATGTTCTCACGCTGGGCACAAACGAACCCCAATTCCGTGTCCACAAAGTCAACATTGGTGTCAATCTTGGTCAAAGCGGCCACACATTTGATTATCTTTACATTTCTCAACAACCGCCAGCTACATGTGGCGGCCACCGCCTGGTCAGTCACGGACATATAATTCAAACCGTATGCTTCGATGTATGACCGGGTGCCATTGCCAAAAAAATCAGGGTGTGTGGCGTACAGTAAAGCAAAATGAAATTGCTTTTGGGTCAGGTCAAATTGCTTGGCACCCGTGGTGATGCGTTCCACCTGTTCCACCACTGCAACGCAACTTTCATGTGCCCACTTTGTCTTGGTCAACCGTTCCTTTTCATCATCCTTCCCAATGGCCATGGCGCAAATAGCACACATCAATGGCTTTTCAATGGGCTTTTGCTTGGCCTTTTTCGGTTTGGCTTTCGGCATTGGTTTCCTTCCCCACTAAATTCAAAAACGCTTCCACATCCAGGCATTCAAACCCGCATCCCTGGCAATGCCATGGGGCCTGGACCGGCAACAATTCCCTGGTGATGTTGTCACCCTGGCACACGGGGCACTTCGGCTTCAATGTCAGGTCAATGGTTTGGTCAATCATTCAATCCACCCAGGTATGCATCCGGCCATGTTTTTGATGCCCTTGTACACCGCAGTGTCAAACACATCCACCTTCACATCCGGGAAATACTTTGCCATCCGTTTCAGTTTGGTGCGGCTCTTGGGGTCCATGTACCCCTTCACTTCAATGAATGTCTGGGTGCCATCGGTTTCATCAACGCGAAAGTCCGGGGTGTAGGATGTGACCCCGCGCCGGATGCCCTCAAACCAAAAGCATTTCGGTTCGTATGCCCAGCCCAGGATGGTCCCGTTGCATTTCATCCATTCCAGCCAGTGCGCCACATTCACTTCCCATTTGCTCTGGAAATAGTGCTTTTGGCCACCAATGGTGTGGAACCCCTTTTGGACATTCGCAAAATGGTGTGGTTTCTGTTTTCCGGCAATCATTGCCCGGTACTGTGCGGCACTGATGTGTTCAATCATAGGGTGAAGCCCGCTATAATGCCAGCTATCACGGCCAGTATATACCAAATGCACCCGCAATTCATGTTCTTCATGGCCTTTTCCCTGGTCAAAAAATGTCTGGATTGATTTGGACCACGCCGCCATCACCATCCAGGTGCGCCGGGCATGCCCAAGGCTTTGGCGGTTTGTTCTGTCCTGGGAAATAGGTGCGCATGGGTGTGAACCCGCGCTCCTTCAACATCACCTGCACTTCCAAAAAGCTGACAATTTCCGCAATGATTTGGGCCTGATTGTCCTTTGTGATGTACTCACCCAGGGCGCGGATGGTTTCAATTCTGGGCTGGTTCATTGTATCTTCACCTCTTTACATTCTGGGCATTGGTATAGTTTCACGGTATATGGTCGGTCCACATAACCGCCACCACTTTCGTGCAGTGTTCTGACTATGTCTTGCCGTATCGGCCCCACTTCAATCATTGGCTGTACGCAATTCAAACAAAGCGGCGGTTGGTCCATGATGTTCCTTTCAAATGGTATGCTATATGGTCCCCAGGCAATCCTTGTGGATGCTGTACGGTTCCCAGCAAAAGAATGCCATAGTTTCCGTGCCGCCATTCGGCTTGTTCGCCATGCAGGTAAATGCGGGCACCTGGCCCTTGCGTATCATCATCAATTCGCCAACATCATGGGTGATTAAAAGCTGGTCAGTCAATAACCGCTGGGGCACTCCGGCAAAAAGTCCCTGGTGCCCGTATGCTTCCCCCTTGGTCAAATTATGCACCCGGCATTTCAGGATGCCACCACCTTTTGCAGGCATTTTCCATCCTTTAGACAAAAGTGAATTGGCCATCCGGCCCGGCTTGCATGTGCATGGTTTCCCATTGCAGGGTGGCCAGGGCTTGCACGTAGGGTGTGGACCTGGACACCATGCCCACATTCACCAGGTCCGGGGAATGTTCAATCACCTGGTTGTGGAACACTTTGACCCATTCAGGGATTGCCACCTCACCGCGTAGGAATTTTCCAGCGCGTTCCGTGATTATCCAATGCGCCGCTTTGTGCTTCCCGTTCTCACGGTGCTTTGCCACCAGGCCATGGAACCGCATTTTGGAAAGCTGTGACCATTCGCATTTTTTCAATTCGTTTGGTGTGCCATCCATGTCCCGTATCACATCCACCACATACCCGCCACCCTTGGCCATGGCGGCGCGTTTCATCTTTATCAGGACCGCAATCATAATGGGGGCAACCTTGTACTTGTATGCCTTCATCGAATGCCCGCAATGGGGGCAATGTTCCTGTTCCAATTCAACCTGGTTTTCCATGGCTTTTTTCCTGGGATTAAAAAATTATTAAATGCCCGCGACTGGCCCCACAAATTGAACCGCACCACGAATTTCCATGCTGTATGTCCCGCCCAGGTGGAATTTGTCCAGGTCCGCCTGG
>Ga0209800_10001774_pt1 | contig 21021 bp, 12 predicted proteins | sample Higcelweek8metaG_FD_187174 | JGI IMG/M metagenome (GOLD analysis project Ga0209800, IMG submission 187174) | Freshwater pond sediment microbial communities from the University of Edinburgh, under environmental carbon perturbations - High... | ecosystem: Environmental > Aquatic > Freshwater >...
TCAGGTAGCGGTAGCTGCCCTGGCCCCCTGACAGCTTTTTGATAACGTCAAGTGCTGCGCTGCTTTCCGGCGAGAGGTCACCCGCTTTATCAAGCGTAATCAGCGGGAATAACGCACTGGTCTTTAGCTTCAAAACAAGCGGTTGTTCCAGTGCCTGTTCAAGCTGTCGTGTCAGCAGCAGTAACTCATCACCGCCCACCGGCCAATCCCGCTGCAAAGTTGCGGTTACTTCAAGCGGTTGTTTACCGCTGGAAAAGGAGAGCCGGAGATCAGCCACCGGGAAGGGGGCAAGGGCCGAAGCAAGCAGCTGTTCTGCCTTGCTGGCTATCCTGGCAGCCTTTGTGCTGATCTCCAGCGTTGTATCCTCTCTTGGTGCTGCTTCCTTGATGGAGGTGAACGCTGCTGCTTCATGCTGTTCCGGCAACAGACCCGATGCCATCAGCACCTGTTCCAGATGCAGCGCAGCCGGTTTTTGCAAGTTCTGTTTCAGTTCGGCTGTTATGGCTTGTTCAATCGATTTTTCAAAATAATCAATGGTGTTAATGGTTGCCCTGACATTGATGCGATCCTTGACCTGTCGGTACGAATAGCTGGTCATGCGGGAAAGATCTTCCTTGTTGAGGTGTTTTTTTAATACCTGTTCAATCTTTTTCCTGGTGTTTACCTTCTGGATATCCACCACCAGGGTGTAGACCAGCGGAATCGAGATCAGAGCCAGCAGCCCGCCGATCACCAGCAGACGGGTGCGCTGGGAATATTGGTGGGTTTGGACATGGCTGCTCCTGAATCCCATGATGAAAAAGACCAGATCAGAGGTGAGTACGATGGCTACGAAGTTGGTGAAGAACAGCAGGAACCCCCCCAACCCCAGCATGATCTGGCCGGTGCCCAGGCCGTAACCGGCAACGCTCAGGGGAGGGATGACCGCCGTGGCAACTGCCACCCCGGTGGCGGTGATCAGGTAGTTGCGCTTGGTGCAGAGCGCCACCGCGCCGACAATACCGGATAACATGGCTATAAAGAGGTCGTAGATGTTGGGCCGCACACGGGCCAGTATCTCGCCGGTCGGTTCCTTGAGCGGGGAGAGCAGGGTGACGAAGGCGGTCACCAGGATGGTCAGAGCAACACTGATGGCAATGGTGCGGAAGGCCCGCCGGGCCAGGGGCAGATCGCCGATGGTCAGGGCCAGGCCTGAAGAAATGATCGGCCCCATCAGCGGTGAGATCAGCATGGCGCCGATCACCACCGCCACGCTGTTGGTCAACAGCCCCAACAGCGCGATCAGGCCGGCCATCAGCAGCATCAGGTAGTAGATCCAGGAACGTTCCACCCCTGAGGATACTTCTCGAATGATCCCTTGATGGTTGACCATTTCGGTTTTGATTGCCAGGTAGTCCTTCAGATTTTTGAGCTGATAACGGATATAGGTACTGTTCATATAAAATATCCCCGGTTCTGATTATTGTTAAACCTGATCACTGAGCTCTGGGGCTGAACCATCTCAGGCCGTACGGCATTCCTTCAACAGCATCTCAAGCCCACGCAGGGGAAGATCTGCCCCGCCAGGATGATGGTTTAACTCGTGGCCAAGTTCATGTACCACCTTCTGAATCAGATAACAGCGGAGCATGGTTGCAAGCTGCGCCCTGTTTTCCGGTATCAACGGCGAGTTTTTCAGCGTGTGGAGATAGCCTTTCAGGTATGATCCGCTGACGTAGAGATACCAGGCCTCAAGCCATGGTTCAAGCCATGGCAGATCATCCGGGTGAACGGTGCCGTGATGCACCAAGGTTGTCATGGCGGCAAAGTGGAAGGAGTGAATCATACCGGCCACATCCCGCAAGGGAGAGCGTTTCAGCCGCCGATCATTCAGAGAATGGGCAGGCTCTCCCTCAAAATCAATAAACACAAAGTCTTTGCCGGTAAACAGCGCCTGTCCCAGATGTAGGTCGCCATGAATCCTGCACTTCATGGCGGAAAGACGACGTCCGGTAATTTTTTGCAGACAGGCGATCAACTCCTTTTCTGCGGCCAGCACCAGTGTAGCCCGACCCTGCACGGCATCCGGCAGAGACTGCAGCTGTGCTGCCAGATTCTGGAAGTTCTTGCGTAACAGACCGCGCATGGACTGGAACAGGGAACGCTGATACAGGGTGGAAAATTCTTCCTTGCTCCAGGAGCTGTTCGGAGCCCCCGAGCTGAGTGCCTGATGCATCTCGGCGGTGCGGCGTCCCAGTAATACGGCCATTTCAAGATGTAATCCACGTACGAGATCCCGAAACTGTTCCGGGATACCGCTGTCAACCACCTCAAATAGTGTGGGAAGCTGGGCAGGCAGTTTTGGCAGATCGTGCCGGTGTGACAGCAGATGTTCAATAAACTGTGCAAGGCTGGTCAGGGTGTTACGCCAGGCATCACCGTGACAGGCGATGTACGTCTGCAAGACCCCAAGATCATAGATCTTGCCGGTTGCAGCATGGTATTCGATCTTGCCGACATAGACCGGCACCTGCTTAAACCGGTTTTTAGCGGCCAGAAAACGAAGTGTCTCCGGTTCCGGATTAATGCCGTCATCCAGCTTACGGTACATTTTAAAGAGCAAGCGGTCACCGTACAGAATACTGGTATTGTTCTGTACAACAGCCGCCACCCGGCTGGGAAACAGTTCTGCTCTGGGCAGGGAGGTTTTGCGCATGCCGCTGCCCGGCAGGCCAACCAGCTGGGCGCCGTTGTTCCCTTGCAGCTTTGTACGGTTGCTGATCAGACCAAACAGGACGGTTCTGAACTCCTCAAAATAGATTGCATCACACAAGACCCCTTCCTGAGAGCCTAGGGCCAGTCCCGTCAGGATTGACAGCGGATGCCGTTCCGCTATTGCTTGCACCTGTTCAATGGAAAGCCAGGTCATCGGAATCAGGTAGATCTCTTCATCCCCTTCCGTATAATCCACCTGGATAAAAGCCAGCAGGAACAGCTGCTCATCCTGTTCTATCTGACAGGTCTCGACTATCTTGATCCGCCGGATTAGCCGTCCCTTGCCAAAAAACCAGAAAACCCGTTTCAGGTAATGGGGGATGATCTCATTGCAGAGACGTTCTCCGCTTTTACCCTTGACCACATCCAGCCAGGGCTGTCCCTCGCGCAGTCTGAGTTTCAGACATTCAGCATCATCGCTTGGTTCAACCCGTGCCTCGGTGCTGCGCAGCGCAAACCAGAAATAGTCGTACTGCCCCAGGGTAAAGTGGTAGCGGCTTTCCTGGATCAGGGGAAAACGGTTGCGGCTGAATACCTCTTCAGGGATCAGGCCCGCGTAGCGCGAGAGATCAACCAATGCAGTCTGGGCAAAGCGCGAGAGATTGATCACCACCAGTAGCGTTTCATCTTCATGGCGTCGGGTAAAGGTCAGGACTTTCGGATTGTCTGAAGGGAGCATCTCCAGGGTACCACAGCCAAATGCCCTGAAACGCTTGCGCATGGCAATGGTGCGCCGCATCCACCAGAGCAGGGAGGAGGGGTTGTGCTCCTGGTTTTCCACGTTGACTGACTCGTAATGGTAATCTGCTTCAATGATCACCGGCAGAAACAGCTGCTGGGGATTGGACTGGGAAAAACCGGCGTTACGGTCAGGATTCCACTGCATCGGGGTACGGACACCGTTGCGGTCACCCAGAAAATAGTTGTCTCCCATGCCGATCTCATCACCGTAATAAATGATCGGCGTACCGGGCATAGAGAACAGCAACATGTTCATCAGCTCGATCTTGCGGCGGTTATTGCCCATCAGCGGTGCCAGGCGACGCCGGATGCCAAGGTTAATCCGTGCCCGGGGGTCTGAGGCGTAGACCCGGTACATGTAGTCCCGCTCTTCGTCAGTCACCATCTCCAGGGTCAGCTCGTCATGGTTACGCAGGAAGATTGCCCACTGGCAGCCCTCCGGGATAGCCGGGGTCTGGTCAAGGATATCAACGATCGGAAAACGATCCTCCATCTCGATAGCCATGAACATGCGCGGCATCAGCGGAAAATGGAAGGCCATGTTGCTTTCATCACCGTTGCCGAAATAGGCTGCGGCATCCTCTGGCCACTGGTTTGCCTCGGACAGCAGCAGCCTGTTTTTGAACGACCGGTCCAGATGATCCCGTAACTTTTTAAGAAACGCATGGGTCTCGGGCAGGTTCTCGCAATTGGTTCCCTCCCGTTCAAACAGGTACGGCACCGCATCAAGCCGAACCCCGTCCACCCCCATTCCCATCCAGAAATCAATCACCTTCAGCATTTCTGACTGCACCTTGGGGTTGTCAAAGTTAAGATCCGGCTGGTGTGCATAAAAACGGTGCCAGTAGTAGGCCTTGGCCAGCGGATCCCAGGTCCAGTTGGAGGTCTCAAAATCCTGAAAGATAATTCGGGCCTCACGGTATTTCTCATCCGTATCACTCCAGACATAGTAGTCCCGGTGAGCGGAACCGGGTTTTGCCAGCCGGGCGCGCTGGAACCAGGGGTGTTGGTCCGAGGTATGATTCAACACCAGTTCGGTGATGACCCTGATGCCGCGTTTGTGCGCTTCACGCAGAAATTGTCTGAATTCGCGCAGGGTATTGTAGCTGGGGTTGACGTTGTAATAGTCGGCGATGTCGTAGCCGTCATCCCGCAGTGGCGAGGGGTAGAACGGCAGAACCCAGAGCGCGGTAATTCCCAGTTGCTGCAGATAATCAAGCTTGCCCATCAGCCCGCGAAAATCTCCGATGCCGTCGGCATCAGAATCTGCAAAGGCCTTGATGTGTACCTGGTAGATAATGGCATCCCGGTACCAGTGGGGGTTGTCTTCAAGTATGGAGTCTCTATGGGGCATGGTTTGTGGTTCCTCTTTCGTTTATACCCTGCCGTAACGCTGCAGTTGGCGTTTTAGCGTAACCGCCAGATCCGGCGGAATCCTTTCCCAGGAAAAACGCCACTCCCAGTTGCCAAGGGGGGTGCCGGGAATATTCATCCGCGCCTCACTGCCCAGACGTAGCAGATCCTGCAACGGTACGATAGCAGTGTCAGAGACCGACATCAGCGCGGCCCGGATCAAATCCGTAACGCCATCCTCCCCTGAAGTTCCCAGGTAGGTGTGCATCTCGTCACGTTCTGCCTGGCTGCGGGCGTTGTACCATCCTTTACTGGTGTCGTTATCATGGGTACCGGTATAGACAACCCCGTTGACCAGATGCTTGTGGGGCAGGTCGCGGTCATCCAGCTCTGCGTCAAAGGCAAACTGCAGGATCTTCATGCCGGGGAAGTGGTACCGATCACGCAGTGCCAGGACTTCGGGGGTAATTACCCCCAGATCTTCGGCAATGATCGGCAGTTCTCCCAGAGCAGTGTGCAGGGCGTCAAAAAGCTTCTCGCCAGGCCCTTTGACCCAGCAACCCTGCTCGGCTGTCGTAGCATCAGCCGGAATATGCCATGCCGCTTCAAACCCTCTGAAATGATCTACGCGAACAGTATCAAACAGTTCAAACAGAGACCTGAAGCGATCAATCCACCACTGATAGCCGTTGTGTTCCATCAGTTCCCAATTGTAGAGCGGATTGCCCCACAGCTGGCCGGTGGCGCTGAAGTAATCAGGCGGCACTCCGGCTACAAAGGCCGGGGTGCCTGCGTTATCCAGCAGAAACAGTTCGCGGCGGCCCCAGACATCGGCAGAGTCGTAGGCAACAAAGATCGGAATATCACCGATAATGGCGATACCCCGCTGGTTGGCATACTGACGCAGCGTGTGCCATTGCCTGAATACCTGCCACTGGAGATAGCTTTGCAGCGCAATTTCATGGGTAAGCTCAATAGCCAGTCTGTTACGCATTTCCTGCGTTGGGCAGGCAATTTCCGGTGGCCACAGGTTCCAGACCGCACCGTGGTAGTGGCGCTTCAGAGCTATAAACAGGGCATACTCCTGCAGCCAGGGGGTGGTGGTGCAGAAGATGTTGAAGGCAGTATGACGGTCTGTTGCAGGTTGTGCCAGAAAGGTGGCGGCTGCCTGATAGAGCAGCCCGGTCTTTTGTTCAATGACACTCCCGAACTCTACCCGCTCTTCAGGAAAAACAGCCTGGTAGTTGATTGGCGGAAGGTCGCCCTCTTCGACAAGCTGTTCCAGATTAATCAGCAGCGGATTACCGCCAAAGGCACTGAAAGCAGAATAGGGAGAATTTCCGCAAGCCGGAGGGGACAGCGGCAGCACCTGCCAGTATGCCATCCCCATTTCCTGCAGCAGGTCAATAAAGCGCCGCGCATCAGCCCCCAGGGTGCCAATGCCGCCGGGGCCAGGTAGTGAAGTGGGGTGTAGCAGTATGCCGGTTCCTCGTTTATTCAGCATGCAGGTTCCCTTAAGGGGTCTCGTGTTCCGTGTCCAGCCTCTCCAGCAAGGCCACCGGGAATACGGCCAGTATCTCTTTCAGTGCCAGACCTGATACGCCGTCCTGTTGATCAAGGCAGAGCACCTCTCCGGTAAAAACATTGCGATAACAGCTTGTCGCTGTGTCAAACGGTTGCAGCAGACGGGTATCCTGCCAAACCTCCGGTCCCAGAGGCAGACCGTCACTGCCGTTAATCAGGCGGCTGAAGAAACGTGGCGCCACCACCAGAACCGAACGGTTGTTGATCGAACGTTCAAAGGCACAGACATGCTCCTGAAACATTCCTTCAATCGCAAGCGGCAAATACCTTCCAGACTGAAACAGTTCTTGCTGGTGCTTACGAAAGGATAGGGCCTTGCAGGTCAGGTAAAGCTTGATCCTGCCATCAGCAGGGGTGGTAACCAGCTCACGGGCTGTTTCCAGCAGGCCGTCAACAGATTCCTTCTGTAGCAGATCATCCAGCAGTCTCTTTCTCAGTGAATAGTTTACCGGACGGCGATTATCAGGATCAACCAGACTGAAATCCCAGAGTTCGTTGCCCTGATAAAAGTCGGGGATACCCGGCGAGGTAATCTTGAACAGTGTTTGCGAGAGGGAATTGAACATCCCGCAGCGGGCGGTAACCTTCTGGAATGTATCGAAGTCTTGCAAGAAACGGTTATCTGGAGTGACTTTTAACAGCATGTCGATAAAATACATTACCGCATCTTCTCGTAACATGTTGGGATTGATCCAGCTTGTGTGGACCTTGGCCTCCCGCATGGCCTTCAGCATATACTCCTTGATGCGTGAGCGGAATTCGGCAAACTCCTCGGTGTCCGGTTTACAGAATGGCCAGGTTCCCACCAGGGTTTGATAGAGCAGATACTCTTCATTACGGCTCGGCACGGGGTTGCCGTCTACCACCATCTTTAGTTTACGGTTCTGGCGGCTCCAGCGTGAAATCCCCTCTTTCCATGCTTCGGGTAGTTCCGAAAGGACGTTGATCCTGGCACGCAGATCCTCGCTTCGTTTGGTATCGTGGGTTGATGAGGCCAGCATGGCCTGCGGACGACTCTTGCAGCGTTCGATATTCTGGCCGTGGAATGCGTCCAGACTGATGCCGAAACGCTCCGGACTTCCTCCAACTTCGTTCAGAGAAACAAGCCGGTTATACAGATAAAAGGCGGTGTCCTCGACCCCCTTAGCCATAACGGGTCCGGTAATTTGCTGAAATCGCATGACAAAGTCAAGCCATGCCTGTTTCTGATCCTCGGTTACGGCACTGTGAAAATTGAGCAACAGGACATCACGAATAAAGTCGAAAACAGAGCCACTGATGGCCGGGTTCTGGCGTCTGGCTCGGCTGGTTGCCGATTCAATATACTGGCGGTCCCGCTCGGACAGATCAAAGCTATTGATATAGGTGCGATAGACCGGAAAATGTGCAATCACCTCCACAATCGATTTTATCAGGCTGTTCAGGGTAAAATCACGTGTATGGCGGTTCTGCTCGGAAATTTTATTGAGGTAGTGGGCCAACATATTGATTTCACTTGACATGGCAACCTGCATGACCAGTTTTTTCTTGTCATAAACAGCCTCCACAAAATCCACGCGATGTTGCATGAAGCGTGTGTACAGTGATTCAAATACTCTGGCGTTTGAGGTAGCAACAAACAGGCCATTTACCTGGTTGATGAAATCATACCCGGTGGTGCCGGAAACCGGCCAGTCATCCGGCAGTTTTTCTGACTTGAGCAGTATTTTTTCGCTGGCGATGTAGAACGGTTTGTAGGAAGGGTCTGCCCTGAGAATCAGATCATATTTTTCCTGTATGGCAGCTTCAGCATCACGGTCGGCAGGTTGAGTATCAACGGCAGTTTTATAACAGTGCAGGAAACAGCCAGCCTGCAACCTCTTGAGATAGTCTGCCGGGTCATGCAATCCATCGGCATGATCTATACGCAAGCCACTAATCTTCCCGGTCTCTATCAGCTTGAAGATGAACCGGTGCGTCTCTTCAAAGACAGCTGGATCCTCTACCCGGATAGCCCCGAGGGAATTGATATCAAAAAATCTGCGGTAGTTGATCTCTTCAGTGGCAACACGCCAGTGTGAAATACGATAGACCTGCTCCCGCAGCAGACCATCCAGCAGATTGTAACTGCAGGGATCGTTTTTTATGCCGTTGAAGGTACGTATGTTGGCATCAATATAATCCCTGATCGCGGCGCTGTTCTGATAGAGATTCCACAGTCGCCGCTTGATAACCATTTTTTCGCGGTAGCGTTCTTCAATCCGTTCAGGGTCTTGTTCTGTTGTGGAAGGCAGGTGTTTAAGAGCGGTTATAATACTCTTTAATTCTTGAAACTGGGGAGCTTCTGGAGAAAGCTCCTGCTCGATAACAATGATATTGTTGTTTAAGATATGTCTATAACTCTTTGGAATTATAGGCAGTTTGTGTTCGTGGTAGCTGAGAAAAAAGGCCCCGTCTTCAAAACAAAGCCGCAGTTCACCGTTTTCAAGAACGGCGCCGTATTGGTCCCCCAGAATAGGAATCAGAATCCTGTTTTCCAGTTCCTGCTTGACCGGATGCCAATCAATGTCGAAAAAACGGGCATAGCGAGAGCTTGGACCATTTTCCAGAACATCCATCCAGAATGCATTTCCCTGGCCCACAATGCACATATGGTTTGGCACAATATCGAGAATCTGGCCCATCCGGTGTTGGCAGAGCTCTGCGCAAAACGCATCATAGTCTTCCGGGCTGCCCACTTCCGGGTTGAGTCGGTTCTGGTCCAGCACATCGTATCCATGCATGCTGCCCTGGCTGGCCTTGAAATAGGGGGAGGAATAGATATCTGTAATGCCAAGGCGATGCAGGTAGGGTATGATCTCCAGGGCATCGCGAAACGTGAATTGATTGTTGAACTGCAACCGGTAGGTTGTAACCGGAATCCTGAGTCCTGTGGCAATCATAATTCTCCTTGTGTTGCTTCCAACATAGCAGGAACATTAAAAAAGAGCAGGGTGCCCATCTGTCTGATCTCGGTATTCCAGGAATATCGATCAATTACTGCCTGAGCAGTGGATACAGATGTAATAGAGTGGCTTTGAACCATCATCCAGTACATGTTTTGAATCTGCCAGAGATTAACCGCTATAGGAAGAGCGGTAATTGATTCAAGCAGATGGAGAACCTCGGTTATATACTGCTCATTTTCACAATTATCGAGGAGTTTAACCATCGCACCTTCAAGTCTGTGTTGAATGATATTTTCAAGGGTCACAGCATCGACCCCGACACTCCAATGGCTGATTTCGTTGGTAATTTCTTTCAGCCGGACCAGATCCACTGAATCAGAAGAAAACATCTTTTGAAGCTGCAGATTAAGTGACGTCTCGGCGGTGGTTATAAAACGGTGCGGTATCGGCATTCCGGTCTCTCTTAAAAATCCCATCAAACTTCTGCTACTTGTGTAGAGAGTTGCAAACTTTTCGTCAAATTCCTGCAACGTACCGGCAATGATCAGTTTCAGGATATGACGCTGTTTATCCCTGAAAAGGTTTTTCAGAGAGTAGTTGTGCATGCCGAAATTCGTGTCCATTAACCTGATAATAGTGGCAAAATCTGCTTGATTAAAGGCTGTTATCACCTCCTGCTGCATGCCTGAATATGCCTCTTCGCCCAGATAAGACCGGACTCCGCAGTTTATGGCATGGCCGCCGAAATACAGGGTACAGAAGCTCACCCTGTCTGCTTTACGCGTAATGGATGATAGTATGAATACCCTTCCTACGGTCAGACGCATCTGACCCACCTGCAACTTTAAAAAATCTTCTTTAAAGGCCCGATAACTGAAAATCAGGGTTTCTTGTCCATACTCTTCAAAGATTGAGCTGACGGCGTAATGCGCACCGACCTTGATCAGGTTGATCATGGCTGGTTTCACAAACCGTGTATATATTTCAGCACCGTTTGCATATTCAGTGATGTTGCTTTTGGCCAATGCCAGCAGGGCAAGAAATCTGGGTTCGATGTCTTTGTCACAGTGACGCTCAGCCAATTGAATCGCCCTGGCAGCATATTGGATGATCTGAATGGTTTCCAGACCTGAAAGCTCATCAAAAAACCATCCGCAACTGGTATACATAAGCATGGCATGACGCTGCATTTCCAATAAAGACAGCACCTTTACTGATGCATCTTCATCCAGCGGTTTTAGCGAATGGCTAAACAGAAACTCCGCAACATTGTTTTCAGAGCGGTCAAGCATGACATTTATATACTCATTCCGCACCCCCCACGGATCTTTCAGGAGTTCTGATACACCGTCAAGATAGCAGCTCTCAAGCTGTTCACCAAGCCAGTCAAGCGCGTTTCGCAGTGGTTGACGCCATTGCTGGTTCCAGTTGCTGTTTCCACCGGAATTGCAGCCACAATCATTTTTCCAGCGTTCAATGCCATGTATACAGCTCCAGGAACTGTTTTCTATGATCATCACCTGATGGGTTGGTGGATACAGCTCCAAAAACTCACCATAATTGGTAAGACGTGCCAGGCCATTCCCCTCAATCTGGCTAAGGGCATGTCCCAGCGCCATTTCACCAAAGTGGTGATGATGGCCGTAGGTTTCACCATCGGTAGCGATATGCATCAACTGCGGATGATTGCGGTGTTCTGAAAAACCGGATACCAGACGAGCGGCAAACTGTTCTCCGCTGTTGAGCAGTTTTTCAAAGGCAACGGCCTGTGAAATCGGGCCGTCATAAAAGAAGAGTGTGATGCTGCGTCCAGAGGGGAGGTTACAGAGATAGGCCTGTGTGGGGTCTATTTGTGATCCGGTGACCGCTTTCCATCTTCCGTTCGTGATTCTGCTTACGTATCCTGCCTGGCGTGGGGCAAGAATGGTGAAAAGGATGCCGGCTTCTGCCAGCACTTCCAGAGTTTCTGTATCAACGGCGGTTTCGGCAAGCCACATCCCTTCAGGAAAACGCTGAAAGCGTTGTTCAAAGTCCCGGATTCCCCATCTGACCTGGGTCTGTTTATCCCGCAGGCTGGCCAGGGGCATGATAATATGATTGTAGACTTGGGCCAGGGCCGCACCATGTCCGGAACGCCACTCTTGACTTAACCGGTCGGCTGCAAGGATAGCCTGATAGGTTTGCGGGGTACACCGCTCCATCCAGGAAAGCAGGGTTGGTCCAAAGTTAAAGCTGATCCGGGCGTAATTACTTATTATACCGAGAATACACCCTTCATTATCCAGACGTCGAGAGGCGGTATTGGGGGCATAGCACTCGGCGGTAATTCGCTCATTCCAGTCGTGGTAGGGATAGGCCGAGTCCTGTATTTCAACTGCCTCAAGCCAAGGATTTTCCCGTGGCGGTTGGTAAAAATGGCCATGTATGCAAAGAAATCGCTCCATTTGTCATTCCTTTTGGTATATGCCGACGCAGAATGGGGCAAGTGTTAAAAAAGTAGCGGGACGAGTGGCAAATACCGTTACATGATTGTCTCGTGCTGAGTCGGATTCAGAGTCAAGCAGGATGCGAAGTGTGCCATTAACCAGTGAAGGAGAGATGGTACGGTTTTGGTTGCTGAAGTTAAACAGGCGGATCAGCTGATTTTTACTTGTGTTTCTGATAACGGCGAACAGCTGCTCTTCTGGATAGAAGATAACCTTTTGATTTCCGTTGTTTATTCTTGAAAACGGGCCAAGTTCTTTTCGAAGCCGGATCAGCTTCCGGTAAAAATCAAAAATGACATGGTGTGGGCCACTATGACGTTGTTCCTGATCCAGTTTGGCAGAAAGAAAGGTCTCCTCTGCCTGCGGGTCCGGTGGTATTCCGTCTGATCCAAAGGCAGCAAACTCCTCCAGGCGGCCCTTTCTGACTGCCTCAACCAGATCGGCATCGCCATGGCTGACAAAGTACGGAAAGGGTGCTGTTTCTGCGTATTCCTCCCCCATGAAGATCAATGGCAAATAGGGAGAAAGCAGCACGGTTGCAGCAGCAAGCAGCAATTGTTGCGTTGAGAGGTGTTCGCTCAAACGCTCACCGCGCATCCGGTTCCCCACCTGATCATGGTTCTGGGAAAACACCACCAGTTGCCGGGAAGGAATCCGGGCTGACGGGCTGCCATGCCGCCGTTTTCGGAAGGTAGAGTACTGACCGGATAGGACAAATCCTTCGGTAAGCGCTTTGACCAGTTCCTCAAAACAGCCAAAATCCTGATAGTAACCTGCTCGTTCACCGGTCAGAAGGGTGCGCAGACTATGGTGAAAATCATCGCACCATTGGGCATCAAGACCGTATCCCCCTGTATCAACCGGTTTGATAATACGAACATCGTTCAGATCGCTTTCTGCAATAACATGAACATGGCGTCCCAGCGTACGAGCCTGACAATGGACCGCCCCGGTCAGCTCCTGCAGGATATGCAGGGCACTGAAGTCGTAGATACCGTGGATGGCATCAAGCCGCAGGGCGTCAATATGATATCTGGTTATCCAGTGGAGTGCATTGGAGATGAAGTAGTGACGTACCGGATCGCTGTCAGGGCCGTCAAAATTGACCGCATCACCCCAGGGGGTACGGTAGCGGTCGGTGAAGTAGGGGCCAAAGCCGTGCAGGTAGTTCCCTTCCGGCCCCAGATGGTTGTAGACCACATCAAGAATAACGGCCAATCCCCTGGAGTGGCAGGCATCAACCAGCCTCTTCAGGCCTTCTGGACCACCATAGCTGTTTTGGGGCGCAAAGGGGAAGGTGCCGTCATAGCCCCAGTTGCGGTCACCTGGAAACTGGGCCACCGGCATCAGCTCAACGGCGGTTATGCCAAGTTCTATCAGATAATCAAGCCGTGAGATAACACAATCAAAGGTGCCTTCCCTGGTAAAGACTCCCACATGCAGTTCATAGATGATGTACTGCTCCAGTGGTACACCGGGCCAGGCCTGATCACTCCAGGAAAACAGCTGATGATCAACCACCTGAGAAGGTCCATGCACACCATCCGGCTGGGACTGTGAGGCCGGATCAGGCCGCCTGATGGTGCCATCCAGAAGGTACCAGTAGCGCTCGCCTGCTTTAATGTTCGTAGCTGTTACGCTAAAGTAGCCATCCGAATCAGCGGCCAGCGGAACAGGTTCTCTGTTTTGGTCAGGAAGCACCAGAGCGACCTGTTCTGCCCGTGGCGCCCAGACTCTGAAGCGGATTGAACCGTCTGGAAGTGGTATGGCTCCAAGATTATGTATATCGGCATTGAGATGCATTCCTTGCTTAATGACCCCCGCTGGTTAAACTGTTGTAAGTAAGCTAATGACTCAAATTCAAAACCCTTGTACCCCATTTCAAAATTATTATCTGATTGATCCTGTCCTGATATCAGCTGTGCAGTGGTTGTGGAACAATATGTTCGGCACAAAGCACTTTCACCATCAGCTTTATTCCTTCTTCAACACGGGTAACCTGCTCATTTGACAGTTCATTCAATCCTTTCATAAGTACATCCTGTACTACCTCCGGGGCATTGTTCACGATTGTGACACCCTGATCAGTGAGACAAACTTCTACGACTCTACGATCTTTCTTTGAATTAGTCCGTATTACAAGTTGTTTTGCTTCAAGACGATCGAGAATTCCCACTACGGTTGGGGGACGCAGGTACATCCTACAGGCCAGATCAGAAACCCGCATGGGATAGTTGTTAGCCAAAAGCTTCAAGGCCCAGAGCTGCGGTCCGGTCAGGCCGGTTGAGCGCTCTGCGGTTTTTGAATACTCTCCTATGGCCTGGAAAATTCTTCTTAGATTATCAAATATTTCAATGACTGCGTCTGCATCTCTCACCATACCAACTCCTGAAATCAAGCTTGACATATTGATTAGTATTGCTAATAATTAATGGCAGAAATAATATAATCCCGTAATTAAGTCAATAAAATGAATGTAGTTCAACAACTAAATAGAAAGACAGAGCTTACATAAAAGCTGGTTAGCTAAGGAAATCAAGTCAGGGCGTTTTTTGAGTTGGCTCGAATCTCATCTTTGCTCAAGAAGCCGATAATCTTCGTTTAGTTATAACACTAACAACAGGTTAACAACCAGCTTTTACCAAATCAGCTGGAGGACAGTAGCCTGGCAATCAAATGAAAGGTTTATGTATGCTGCAAACAAACGCCCCGTTGATAGTGACCATCTTGCTTTCGTGCAAGCTGGTTGTTACACCCGCTATCGTACATGGAGAGGTAACAGCTTCACTGCCATCACATCCGGTTGATTTTTCCGCCAGCCAATCACTTATCCGTGAAGAGCAGGAGATCGTCAAAGGGGATGCCTATTTCCAGGCAGGGGATTATGACATGGCTGTCACATCCTACCGCAATGCACTGAAAGAACAGCCCCATCGGCTTACAGCTCTGCATAAGCTTGGAGATGCCCTGTCAGCAGCAGGAAAACATGAAGAGGCCGTCGAGGTTTTTCGTCTGTTACTACAACTGAAGCCTGATAACCCAGACTATTACTACACGTTGGGGACGCTCTATGAACGGCAAGGATTACATGATAAAGCAGCAGATGCATTTCTGAAAACGGTGCAATTAAATCCTGCTGATGGTGACGCACGACGGCATCTTATTGATATCTATACCCTGCAGGGTAAATTTGCGCTGGCGATTGATATGTATGGAGATTTGATTGATCTCTTCCCTGAAAATGCATTGTTTCATTTCAAACTGGCCCGTCTTTATGCCCAAAGAAATAACAACAAAGGCGCCATTAGTGAATACAAAGCTGCTATTCAGCTTGCACCGGACAACCCGGAATTACGACAGGAACTGGCTAAACTGTACTACAGGAAAGGTATGTTGCTGCAAGCCGCCGGTCAGTATGCGGAACTATTGCGTCTTGACCCCAAAGATCGAAAAGCCCGCAGTATGCTGATTGCTATTCATGTCCGTCAGAAGTCTTATGACAAGTTGTTACCTTTACTGCAGCAAGATGTAGATTTGTTTCCTGCTGACCCGGATAGTTACTACCGACTTGGAACATATTACCACTTTAAAAAAGACTATTTCCAGGCCATGGCGGCCTATCAACAGGCGTTGACGCAGAGCCCTGACCACGCCAAGACTCTGCAGGCAATGGGACGTATCTATCTAATAAATGGAGACCTGAAAAAAGCACGGGAGTTTCTGGAAGCAGCAAAAAAAGCAGATCCGCAGCTGCGTAGGGCGAGAGAACTGTTAAACGATCTAGCCCTGCAGGAAAAAATAACCAAATACAAAAATAAAAAAATCAAAAGAAAAACGTAACTATTCAGCACAAAATATTTTTGTTCTTTGAAAGAAAAAACTTGACACGTTTTTGGCGTTATTTTCAGAAAACCAAGTCATTTTCAAAGTCTTGCCAGAACAGCATGTTTCACTCACACTGGCCCTGCTGACGGCGTTTGTATTTGGTTATGCAGGCGCCCGATGGTGCGCCTTGCAGAACTGTGATGCTCGCCGATCTGGCGCGAAAAATACGACCCTCAAAAGCTGTGGTATGATGCGGCATCTCAAATAACGGATGCCTCAATGACCATCGAAAACATCAATGTCGAAACTGCAGTAAAAAGAGTGAACGAGCTGATTGCTGCCGAGAAGAAGTTGTCTCCGGCACTGAAAGCCAGTCTCGAAGTACTCCTTTTGCTGGTTTCCATTCTGGTGAATCGTCTGGGGTTGAATAGCACCAACAGTAGCAAGCCGCCGTCAGCCGATCGTTTTCGTAAGAAAGAGCCAAAGTCTCCTACCGGGCGCAAGCCAGGCGGGCAGCATGGTCATGTCGGTACAACCCTCAAACAGGTTCCCGATCCTGATGTTGTAAGTGATATCAGTACCTGCATTACTGAATGGCGGGCACAGATTCTGGTGGATCAGAACGGCAGGCGGTATACGGCTGCTTTCCCTGATGGTGTAACCAGACCGGTACAGTACGGCATAGGGGTCAAGATCAGCGCTGTCTATATGTCGCAATTCCAGCTGATCCCATACAACCGTGTTGAGGACTATTTTCGGGATGAGTTACAGATACCGATCAGTGCCGGATCAATCAACAACTTCAACAAGGACGTCTTTGACCGTCTTTTGTATTTTGACCAGTGGATTAAGAAAGAGCTGTTGCACCAACCGCTGCTGCACTGCGATGAAACCGGGATAAACATTTGTAGCAAAACAAACTGGCTGCATAACGTTTCAAGCGAACAGTTCACGTACTTCTATCCCCACGCAAAGCGTGGCAATGAAGCAACAGATGAAATGGGTGTCTTGCCGATGTATCAGGGCATCCTCTGTCATGATCACTGGAAGCCCTACTACCGTTATGACTGTACCCATGCCCTGTGCAATGCCCATCATCTGCGAGAACTGGAACGGGCCTTTGAGCAGGACGGGCAACAGTGGGCGCAGACCATGGCACTCCTGCTTAAAGAGATCAACAAGGCGGTTCATGAAGCAGGAGGCTGCCTTGAAGCAGAAGCATCACAGCAGTACCGAATGCGTTACCGGGAACTGCTGAAGGAGGCAGAGGCCGAATGCCCGCACAATACTGAAACAGACAGACAGGGCAAACGGGGGAAGATACCACAGACCAAAGCAAGAAACCTTCTGGAGCGGCTGCGGGACTTTGAGGCTGATGTCTTGAGATTCATGGACGACATATACGTCCCATTCTCAAACAATCAGGCAGAAAATGACCTGCGCATGACCAAGGTTCAGCAGAAGATCTCGGGTTGCTTCCGCTCACTGGAAGGTGCCAGGATATTCTGCCGCATCAGAAGCTACCTTTCTACCTGTAGAAAACAAGGCGTTACAGCGTCTGAAGCACTGCGATTATTATTTCAAGGAACATGGCCAAAATTTATGCTCACTTTACAAAGTGCTGAATAGTTACAGAAAAACGAAGATAAAAAAGAAGCATGCAAAACCGGTCAAAAAGAAACACATAAAGAAACCTGTCGGCAAAAAGAAACGCAAAAAGCGCAGTTCCCGATGAGTTGACTTCCCTGTTGGGAGTTCTATCTACAATGTTTCTGAAGGAGGCGGAATGACTAAGTATTACTGCCTCACACGAAAGCTGGAACTTGAATCTGAACAGGTCCGCACGATTCTGGATGTTGCACAGCGACAAAGTTTGGTTGTTGAACAGTCCCTGCCGAAAGGTTTTAGCTGCCGAATTGCAGACAAAGCAGATACGGATGAGATGGCCCTTGTCTATCGCACGGTATTTGCCAGTTACCCCTTTCCTGTCTTCGATCCTGCTTATCTGCGGAAGATCATGGGATCCACCCTGTTTTTTGGTGTCTGGGAGGGGGATGAGCTGGTGGCGCTCTCGTCAGCAGAGATGGACGAGGAGTCAAGTTCAGTTGAAATGACTGATTTTGCAACCATGGCCGCCTGGCGAGGTCATGGTCTTGCCCTGTATTTATTGCAACAGATGGAAACTGAAATGAAACAACGGGGGATCAGGACTTTCTTTACCATTGCCCGTGCCTATTCCCATGGTATGAATATCTCTTTCGCCCGTAACGGCTATGCCTATGCGGGAACGCTGACCAACAACACCGATATCTCCGGTAATCTTGAAAGCATGAATGTCTGGTATAAACAGTGCGTCTCTGTCTCCCACTGATTGATCCTTGCAAGTTTATAATAACAGGACAGTGTTAACAAAAGTGAGGCACTAGATGGAGCTCTTGCAACATAGTACTATTTTTAGTGAATGGCCATCTGCTGTTATTTCCATGGTAATACTGGCCATTGCTGTTCTGGCCGGTCTAATCGCCTACAAAGCTTTTTTCAAGGTGCTTTTGAGCTTTTCTGGTCGGCCTGATACTACACTGCATCAGAGTCTGGTGCAGCGATGGCGGCATCCTGCCAAGCTTTTACTGCCGCTTTTGGTTGTCTTTGCAACGTTGCCTTCTTTGCAAGTCTCTACGGTGGTGGCTAAATTATTGTGGCAGCTGGTTAGTTTGGGATTGATCGCTGCTATTACCTGGGGGCTTGCTGCGACAATACGTGGTTTGCAGGAACTGGTGTTACAACGTTACGATGTTACGACTACTGACAACCTTAAAGCAAGGGCAGTTTCCACTCAGGTCAATGTTCTGGCAAAAATAGCCATGGTGCTGCTCTTTGTAATTGCCGGTGCTTTAATGCTGATGACTTTTGACAAGGTACGGCAAGTAGGGATGAGCCTGTTGGCATCGGCAGGAATTGTAGGCCTGATTATTGGGTTTGCGGCCCAACGAAGCCTGGCGACCCTCTTGGCAGGCATCCAGATCGCCTTTACACAACCAATCCGGATTGATGACGTGGTTGTTGTCGAAGGAGAATGGGGGCGCATTGAAGAGATTACCTTGACCTATGTCGTTGTCTGTATCTGGGATTTACGGCGTTTGATATTGCCGATTACCTGTTTTTTAGAAAAACCCTTTCAAAACTGGACCCGGGTTTCCGCAGATCTGCTAAGTACAGTGACCATTCACTGCGATTATCGAATACCGGTGGCGGTGGTGCGTGCCGAACTGGATAAGATTTTGGCTGCAACGGAGTTGTGGGACGGTAAAACCTCCGGACTGGTTGTTCTTGATGCAACCGATTCTACCGTGGTCCTGCGGGCCATGGTAAGCACAAAAAATTCCAGCGATGCCTGGGATCTGCGTTGCCATGTGCGGGAAAAACTGGTTGGATTTATGCAACGAGAATATCCTGACTGTCTGCCACGGCTTCGGGCCGAGGTTGTCTCACAGTAGTGAGGGATATGAGCAGACAGAAGTAACTGATCAGAATGATTTTCGATATTGGCTCAGCCCACAAATATCTGATTACCTCTCTAGCAGCTGGACCAGATCAGGAAGTGCTTTGGTCATAACCGACTGAAGAGCTTCTTGTAAGACAACGCGGGCCAGAAGATCTCTATCTTTAATGTCAGTTTTTGATGAGAGCGATTGATATTCCAGTTTTCTGATCAATTCCCCGTTTTTGTAAATGTCCAACGCAACCAGAACGCGGCAGGTTGCCTTTAAATCGGCAAAGTCGGATAGTTGATTCAACGAAATATCTACTTTGCTGATATCAATCAGTTTTGTGTGGGCATCAGGGCGTTTTGCTACCGGCAGGACAGTATAGCCAGTTCGTTTTAATTCCAGGGAAAGGGCACTCTGTGCAAGTTCAGCCGGTGACCGCGGGCTGAACAGTTCATCAATCATCTTGTTTTCATCATCAGTTACCTTACCAAGTACCCATTTGACCTGAGCCGATGGTGTCAACTGGTTCTCTGGAATAACAACGTACAGGTCACCACTCCCTTGTTGAGACACGGCGGCAGGATTGTACAACATATTGACAGACCTTGCATAACGTGCACAGCCACCGGCAAGCATGATCAGCATGATAAGCGCCAGTAATTTTAGATGGATCTTTTTCATACAAACTCCTTTTAAAAGAACTTTTAAATGAGGCCTTCTGTAGATGTTGTCTTTTTGCTTGAAGGTATTTGTTTTATCTCTGCAAGGTCACTCGAACCTGCCTACTTAAAGCATAGCAAACTCGGCCCGATTTTTTCCTTTCTGTTTTGCCACGTACATCAACTGGTCAGACTTTCCCAATATTTCATCATATCTGACATCTCCAGACCCGCTTGTTATGACACCGACACTGGCCGTTACCTGCCAGCCCGATTGACTGGTCATTATTTCCAACGCCTGCAGAAGTTTGCTAATAGCTTGTTTGGCCTGTTCCTCATCTATTTCCGGATAACAGATCGCAAACTCGTCACCGCCAATTCTGCCAACAATATCTGTCTTGCGGATGGCTGTGTGAATGGTCTGGCTGACGTGCTGTAGCAAGACATCTCCCCGAGCATGCCCTTGGGTGTCATTCACCTGCTTGAAGTTATCAAGATCTATAAAAGCCAGCGTCAAAGGGTGCTGATAACGTTGTGCCCGTCTGATCTCTTCCTCAACCCTGTCACGAAACGCGCCTTTATTCAGCAGGCCCGTCAGGCGATCCGTGTTTGCGCGGAGTTGTTCCCGCTCCAAAGCGCGCTTCAACTGAGCTTGTAATGCAATTGCATAGGCAATTAGGGCAAAGACCCCTAAACGATTTACCGCATTCCATGAGAGGAGTGAGACACTGGCACCAAACTTAAGATGCACATAGTTGCCCCATAACCAGCACAGCGCTGATGCGCCTGCAACAAGCATCCCCTCATTTCTTCCGCTATACCTTGCTGCAACTAACACCGGAACCGCATACAAGAACAGCAGAGATGTCTCAGCGCCTGTCTTGAAATCAAAATAGCCGGTAACTGCCGTCCAGACAATACAGCTGATTACTATCAGACGCCGTTGCTGCATTATATGGAAATCTCCTGTAATTGCTTCTGGCCCGATTTGATAAAGAACATACAGACGGTGAGCAGGATATTCGACACAATGATGGTACTAAAGGTCACTGTCAAGAAACTTTAGGTGCCGGATCAGCATCAAAGCGGGGCATGCAGCACCAGACAATCTCAGCCTGTTCATTTATCAGGGCACCGATGGCACCATTGCCGATTAATCCCAGATCAATACTGTTATGCATGGCTACTCCTCCACCTTCCTGCC
>Ga0209800_10001776_pt1 | contig 20977 bp, 15 predicted proteins | sample Higcelweek8metaG_FD_187174 | JGI IMG/M metagenome (GOLD analysis project Ga0209800, IMG submission 187174) | Freshwater pond sediment microbial communities from the University of Edinburgh, under environmental carbon perturbations - High... | ecosystem: Environmental > Aquatic > Freshwater >...
AACACGGAGTTTCACTGTTTTAGGCTCCGTGTAACTCTTTGAAAACACCGTGTAACTCCGTGGTTAAGAACAAATGAAAGAGAAAGATTGCTTCGCCCCGCAGATGCGTGGCTCGCAATGACCGTCGATATATTAAAATTATGGTAAAATTCCTGATTACAAGACCGGTAGCCGTCATAATGACTTTTCTGGCATTGTTGCTTTTGGGCCTGGTAGCTTCAAGCAGGCTTCCGGTTTCGTTGATGCCCGACATAGATATCCCCGAAATCACGGTTGCCATCTCCCGTCCTGATGTCAGTTCAAGGGAACTTGAGAACACAGTTGTATCGATTCTACGGCGGAACCTGCTCCAGGTTCAGGGACTCGACAAGATCGAATCCGAATCACGCAACGGAAGCGCACTGATCCGCCTCTCATTCAAATTCGGGAACGACATCAACCTTTCCTTCATGGAAGTCAATGAAAAAGTAGACGGTGCCATGAACAACCTTCCCAATGACCTCGAGAGACCAAGAATAATAAAAGCAAGCGCCACCGACATCCCTGTGTTTATGCTGAATATAACCCTTGCCGACAGCCTGGCAGGTGATGAAAAGTTCATTGAGCTCAGCGAATTTGCCGAAACGGTTATCAAGAAAAGGATCGAACAGCTTCCCGAGATTGGAATGGCTGATATAACCGGACAGATCAGGCGGGAGATTTATATCAGTCCCGATGAAAAGAAAATGGGCAGTCTCGGAATTACTGAGGATGATATCACAAAGGCGGTTCAGCTTAACAACATAAATATCGGAAGCATTCTTGTGAAAGACGGGAAATACCTCTATAACCTCGAATTCAGCTCATATCTCAAAGAGCTCAATGATGTCGGGGATATCTATCTGAAAACCGGCAACAGGATACTCCAGGTAAAGGATGTCGCCGAAGTGGGAATGAGGCAGGAGAGACCAAGGGGCGAATATTATTCGAATGGAAGCAGAGCTTTATCGCTTGCAATTATCAAGGAGTCGACTGCAAAGATGGCTTCGCTTGAAGCAAAGATGAAAGAGATACTCGACATTTTCAGGAAAGATTATCCGCAGATGGAATTTGAGATATCGCAGGATCAGACAAGGATACTTGATTATTCGATCTCAAATCTGAGACAGAGCCTGCTGGCAGGAGGAATACTTGCATTCGTACTGATGTTCTTCTTCCTCAAGGACGGGAAATCACCTTTGATAATCGGCTTCAGCATTCCGGCAACTCTGGTTATAAGCCTCCTGTTCTTTTATCTCGTTGGTCTTTCGATAAATATTATATCACTTGCAGGACTGATTCTCGGCATTGGGATGATGATAGACAACTCAATAGTTGTAATAGAAAATATTACCCAATGGATCGACAGGGGCCTGAAGCTTACCGATGCCTGCGTTAAAGGAACAAATGAGGTAATAACCCCGCTTATTTCATCGGTTCTTGTAACATGTGCGGTATTTATCCCGCTGATTTTTCTTAGCGGGATTTCAGGCGCATTGTTTTACGATCAGGCAATTGCAATTGTAATAGGGCAGGGGGTATCGCTGCTTGTCGGTGTTACACTTCTTCCCACAATATACTACCTGCTTTATAAAAACGGAAAGGAAGGAGCGCTGACAAAGCTTGTAAAGAAGATCAGTCTTAAGCACCTTGAGGACAGATACGAAGGTGGAATGAACTTCTTTTTCAGATACAGGACTGCAACGATGATCACATTCGGTGTGATAATCCTTATAATGATCGGATTTTTCATAACAATGGAAAAGGAGAAGTTCCCGGCAGTACGGCAGGATGAGCTTGTTGTGTCGGTCGACTGGAACGAGAACATCGACCTTGATGAGAACCTTAAAAGGATACAGCAGATGATAGAGGCAAGCGGAGATCTTGCGCTGCAGACAAACTCATTTATAGGTGAACAGCAATTCCTTTTTAACCGCGATTATGACCAGTCGTACACCCAGTCGAAAGTATATATTAAAGCCGGAGATTTCAAAAAAAGGGAAGAGATCGAAAAGAACTCTTATGAGTTTCTCAGAAAAAACTATCCCGGTGCGACATTTAGTATTGCAGCTCAGCAGAACATATTCGAAAAGATATTTTCAGCTTCCGAAACTCCGCTGGTTGCTGAGGTGAGCCTTATGAAAGAGAAAGAGGTTCCCCCTGTTGAACTGATGACCGGTATTGTTGAAAAACTGAACGTGGAATGGCCCGACGCAGGAATTTCAAATCCTCCGCTTGAAGATAAGATACTTCTGAGGATTGATCCCGACAGGCTGCTGCTTTACGATGTTGAACCAATGACCCTCTACAATACTCTCAAAACATCGCTTAACAAGAACAACATAGGTGAACTGAGAGCATCCTATGAGCTTCTGCCGATTGTTCTTGCAGATAAGGAGAAGCAGATCAGCGAGATCATCTCATCTGAATCCGTTTTGAGCAAGGCAGGCAAATCCATACCAGTCAGAGAGCTTGTCCGGGTTCAGAGAGTTCATGATTATAAGACAATAAAAGGGGGAATGAATGGTGAGTATGTGCCTGTAAATATGAATATTGCAACAAACAAGCCATCAGTTGTAACTTCTGAAATAAGAAATCTTGTCAATTCAAATCAGGATCTGTCCGTTGATTTCAGCGGCAGTCTGATTACAGGACAGAAGCTGTTTAAAGAGCTGGCGATAATTCTGGTGGTAGCTCTTTTACTTCTCTATTTCATCCTTGCCGCCCAGTTTGAATCGCTTACACAGCCTGTAATTGTTCTCCTTGAGATACCAATCGATATTGCAGGCGCACTTTTACTTGTAACCCTCTGGGGAGGAACAATAAACATTATGACAATGATCGGGCTGATAGTGATGTCGGGAGTCATCATCAACGAATCCATCCTTAAAGTAGATACTATAAATAACCTTCGTAAGGAAGGGCTGGGATTGAAGGAGGCTATTTATACAGGAGGTTCGAGACGTCTGAAACCTATAATAATGGTTGCCATGGCATCGCTTATCTCCACTGCTCCGATACTCTTTAGTCAGGGCATAGGATCGGAACTTCAGCGTCCGATGGCTCTGGCTCTGATTGGCGGAATGTCGCTCGGTACGGTAGTCAGTCTTTTCTTTATTCCGCTGGCGTACTGGTATATATACAAAGGCGTCGGGCGGAAGGCGACTGGCATCGGGACTTAGGTTCCCCTGAAGGAGGGGCTGGGGGTGGTTAAATCGCTCAGAGCTCAGTGTAAGTTGATATCAGGATTTTATTGTTAATCTGTAAACTTTTTTCAGGACGAGTCAGTGCACAGGGAGCAGTGGAACCTCTTAGCTCCCCTCTTGGGAGGGGCGGGGGGTGGGTTAATTCGCTAAGGTTATTTAGTCCTGAGCAAAAGTACCGGGCAGGGAGATGTAACGAAAGTTCAAATCCGGTAACTCAGGTATCCAAGCAGTATTATTATCAAAAACGGAAACGATAATAAATCAGGATAAAATCTAACTTAAAAAGGTGTATATTTGTAAACAGATCACTTAATTATGGCTGCTACTAGTCCGATAGTTGAAATAATTAAAACTACCGTTCACGAATTTCTTCCTGATGCGGAAGTTATGCTTTTTGGATCGCGGGCAAGAAATGAAGAAACCGCAGAAAGTGATTTTGATATACTTCTTATTGCTAAATCCAATCTGATACCTAAGGACAAACTTCAGTTTAGAACCATTATCAGAAAAGCATTATTGTTGAAAGGGATCCGTTCCGATATACTTATCCAAAGCAGAACGGAGGTGAAAAGGAAGAAAAACTTACCGGGTCATATTGTAAAAAGAATCCTGAGCCAAGCTATCCTGATATGACAAAAGACCAAAATGACTATCTGGAAAATTGGCTATTCCGGGCAAATGAGGATCTGGCAGTAATTGACAATCTTTTTAATACTGATCCCTCTTTATATGCAAGTACAATTTGTTTTCATGCTCAACAAGCAGTTGAAAAATTCCTTAAAGCATTTCTGATCTTTAATAATGTGGATTTCCCAAGAACCCATGATGTTGATTTTTTGCTGATGGAATGCTAAAAAATTGATTCTCATGATTTTGACATTGATCTTGGTAGTCTGACGGATTTTGGAGTAAGTTTAAGATATCCTGATGATTTTTATATCCCTGAAAAATTGGAGACTATTAAGTACCGGAACATTTCACATGAAGTAATAAAGATTGTGGAGGGTAAGATAAATCATTAAAATAGTTATTGTTAACCGGTCTCAACTCTCGGTACAGGTGGCGAAATATTACAATGCTGTCTTGTATTTATGCGAACCTCTGCGGCTTTATCCGCGCACCTCTGCGTGAAAATTCTTTAATCATATTTCCCGGAGATATCGCAGATTATCGCAGATTAAACATGATCAAGATCTGCATTTTTCAATATGCTTTGAGCCCATGGCTCTGCGAAAATATTCATCTCCTATCGCCTGTAGTAAATAAAATATAGTCGTTCTTGGAAGTTGTGCAGGTTGAGGAGGCTTTGCGGGATAATCTTTGCGATAAAAGCCCGCTTTACGGGATCGTACAAGTTGAGAATTATGTCTCTCAATTGATTACAACTGCCTTTGCGATCCGCCAGCTGGCGGAGTAACCATCTTCATCCCTTAAACTAAGTCTTCCTCTTCTATTCCAGCCCAGAGCCCGGTTAATATTATTGTTTAAAACTATTTTAATTTTTTTAATCAAAATTTCCTACAAAAAAATTATGGGGGGGGTAAAAATATTAGTATATTTAAAATCTGTAATAGATGTATTTGTCTGATAAAGTAGGTATTAAATTTACGTGAGGTGTTATGGTCAAATAAACAAAGCTTGTCTGTCGTTATTATAGAAGCTGTCTTTGCATAGACCGGAAATCCGGTTTGTTTATGTGCCTGGGTAAAATACTTTTTGTTTATGTCAGGAGAGTATGATCCGAAAATAGAATCTCTTCATCTGAAGCCTAAGACACGGCAGGAAATGGCGGATGAATATGGAATCAGCGTTAATACTTTTATCAACAAACTAAAGCGGGCAGGAATAGACCTGCCGAAAGGATTGATCTTTCCGGCTACACAAAAGATGATTTATTATATTCTGGGCCTCCCTCCAAACCTTGAAACAGCCAAACGTCATATTTCTTAGGTGGTTTTTAACTTTTGATGATTTTTGACGATTTTTAATGATCCCTGATGATTTTTAATGTTTTTTCATTGTTCCCGGCACGGTTTAATTAAATCTGATTGCCGAAATTTATTGTCTGAAGCTGTCCTGTTTGTTTAAGAAGTGAAAGTCAAAAACAGATGAGCCGGACTGACAATAATGATCTACTCATTGAAAAAAATGAAAATCGTTTGCAGCGTATTGCGAATGTGCTCCTGTTAAACTCCAGCTTTATAGATAATCCCGGACTGCTGAATGGTAAAATGGGTATTGCGATATTCTTTTATCATTATTCACGATATGCAAAGAACAAAATTTACGAAGATTATGCCGGCGAGCTGGTTGATGAAATATACGAGGAGATAAACACTTCAACGTCTGTTAACTTCGAAAATGGTCTCACAGGTATCGGCTGGGGGATTGAATATCTTGTGAAAAACAAATTTGTTCAGGCAGATACAGATGAAGCGCTGTCTGATATAGATAGTACAGTATATAAGCATCGTCTAAACAATCCTATTCTTATAAGCTCAGGCGATGACCTATTTGGCTATGGTTTTTATCATGTTGCCAGAATTTTGGGCCATAAAATTGATGATGATGATCTGAATACACTGATTAAGAAATATCATTTGATCTTTCTTGCCGATGAATGCGAAAGGATTCTAGGGCAGAAATCCTATACCAGATTCAACATTGAAACATTAAGTATTGATACAGTCAATTCTTTTATCTGGTTTCTTCTTGAGATTCAGAACCTTGCTATTTTCCCGGTTAAAGTTGAAAAAATCTTTCATTCTATTCCTGAATATTTAGAAAGTGAGGTAGAGAAATCAACTGACAATGCTGAACGGTCACTTCTGATCAGGCTAGCAGAAAAGTCAATGGAAACGGTTAAGGATAACACTATAAGGGATCTTCTTAAAAGTATTATTGAAAAAGTTAATGGTGAAGAAGTTCATAAAGACCTGCCAGATGAAACGGATGTTTCAGATTTTATCAAAAACACCTGGCATAAGCTTGTTTATGACCATTATCTAACGGATGGGCAAGTCATGGTTTCTCAGTTCGACGAAGTATTTTCAATTATTGATGATGAGGACAACTGGAATAAACGACTTGAAAACATAAACAAAGAAAATCTGGGACTTACCGGCCTTGCAGGACTTGCGCTAGGATTGCTCAGCGCTCAGAGCACAGGGCAAAGGGCACAGAGCACAGAGCAAAACAGGGCACTTTCAAATGAAAACATAAGTAAGTGAATAAGTGAATAATAGAAGCCATGATTTTGGCATCGGACCATATCAATAAAGAGAAATCAGATCCTGACAGCAAGACTGCACGACCGCACGAATGCAAGACAGATTTAACCGACTTCACATTTCTCATGCCCTTGCGCATTGATTCGGAAAAAAGGAAAGAAAATGCTGATACCTCTATAGACTTCATTTTAGGACATTTCGATACAACATTTATTGTTGTAGAGGGTGATGAATCAGAGAAATACTTCCCGGATTTCCAAAACGGGAACTTGCGATATGATTTTATCCAGGATAAAAATTTGTTCTTCCATAAGACAAAATATATTAACAGGCTTATTGAATTGGCGGCAACAAAATTTATAGCTGTCTGGGATGCTGATGCAATAGTCCATCATGATCAGATATTGGAATCTGCCAGGATCCTTCGTACTGGTGAAACCGTAATGAGCATTCCTTACGATGGCAGAGTATATGTATGCGACCAATACCTGAGCGAACTCTTTAAAAAGGTACCAGGGATTGAAATACTTCTAAAACTTGCTTCCTCTTTACCATTAATGTATGGGTATCATTCAACAGGCGGAGCTTTCATGGCCGATAAAGAAGAATATCTTAAGACCGGAGGTGAAAATGAGAACTTTTTTGGCTGGGGGCCGGAAGACGTGGAAAGAGTAAAGAGAATGGAAGTACTGAACCTGCCTGTTCATTTTTCTAACGGGCCTTTTTTTCATCTCTGGCACCCGCGCGGTAAAACAAGCTGGTATACTGATAAGACAAATGAGATACAAAATCGCAGAGAATTGATAAATACATGTAAATATGCCTGAACATAACTTTAACGATACTATTTCCCTTTTTATCTTCAAATCAAATGCCCGCGGGATGCAATATGGCATCGGAACTTATATCCGCGAGCTTACACAGTCATTATTGCAAATACCTTATATTAATATCTACTTTGTCTCTTATAAAAATACCGATTATAAAGAGTTTTTTGTAAAGCCAGTTTCTAATAGGCTTTGTGAAGTCAATATACCTGGTCCTTTGTTTCCTGTTGCTCAGAATAATAGTTTTGAAAAGAAATATGCCGCTTCGGTCGTAAGGTTATTATCGGACATTATTCCAAAAAAAGGAAAAGTTATATTTCAGTTCAATTACATTGATGATCTTCCGATTTTATTAAATGTTAAGGAATGTTTTGGTTTTCCTGTAATCAGTATTGTCCACTTTGCACAGTGGCAGCAGATATTTGAGGGCAACCGTAAGAAACTTGCGGGTCATAATATCGATAAACCTTCAAATAATATAGAGTTTACATTATCTCAGGAGAGGGAAATGTACAGACAGTCTGATCATATAGTATCGGTAACCAGGTATATGAAAGATTTCCTGGTAAATGAGTATGCGATTGACCAGGAAAAGGTTACTGTTATTCATAACGGACTGGATTACAGTGAATATAAATCAATTTCAAAGGAGGAAAAAAATGAATTGCGTGAGAAGCTTGGGTTTCGAAGAGATGATATAATTATTCTTTTTTCTGGAAGGGTCGATCCATGTAAGGGAATAATTTTTCTTATTGAGGCGTTTGAGGAAGCCTGCAAGCAAAATCCAGACCTGAGATTAGTGTTATTGGGCCAGGGTAATATCCAGGATTGCCAGAAAAAACTTCAATCCTTGTTCGGGAAAGTAACATATACAGGGTTTCTGTCCAAAGACCATGTAACGTCGTTTTACAAGATTGCTGATATAGGCATTGCACCTTCGATTTATGACCATTGTCCGTATACAGTGCTTGAAATGATGGCAAGCAGGATCCCTTTAATTGTATCAAGGATAAACGGACTCGATGAATTGCTTTCTGATGACCATTGTCTTTTTGTTGATCCTGTATTTAGCGAAGAGGGAGAAATAACTTTCAATATAGAAGAATTATCAGATGCGATTCTCACCCTGGCAGAGAATAATAACTTACGAAGCGAACTTGCAAATAATGCACATAAAAGCTTCACAGAGAAATTTTCAGCCAACCGGATGGCTGAAGAATTGAATAACCTCTTCTTGTCTTTAATAAAAGGGAAAGAAAAAGTATTGGAATATGAAAAGAACGAGAGAAGATAATACAGTCTCTGTAATCCAGAGAGCGGTAAGGTATTTCCGTTTACCCATATTGAGAAGTTCAGTAAAGGAAGCGCTTAAATCGCATTCCAATTATCCGACATTCAAGTGTATTTGCGATAGCCTCAATGAGTGGAATATTGAACACTATCCCTTAAAATACCAGACTGATGAGATGCTGGAGATTTCCCCTCCGTATATTGCTCATTTTAAAAGCGGGGGTGGTCATATTGCGTTTGTATCAGAAATTGAGAACGACAGGATTACATTTTATGAATCATATAGATCAAAAAAAGAAATCACTTCTAAGGAGTATCTTGAAAGATGTTCCGGGGCAGTCATATTGCTTAATCCTGATGAAAGATCAGGTGAAAAAGATTACCGAAATAAATGGCAGAATGAATTGATCGGCAATGCAATTTTACCAGTGACAATTCTTGCAATTTTACTATTTATCATCCTTGTATCGGTTAATTTTTTTGCCCCGGGTGAGGCACTGTCTGATAAAATAAGTCTGTTATTATTTCTGACAAAAAGTATTGGAATTTTACTATCTGTTCTTCTGATCCTGCATGAGTTTGAAGTTCATTTATCATTAACTGATAAACTCTGCCACCTTAATAAAGCCACAAACTGCAATACTGTTTTAAACGACAAAGCTTCAAAAGTATTCGGTTGGTTTGGCTGGGCTGATGTCGGTTTTGTATATTTTACAGGGGGATTGTTGTTTTTATTGCTGAATTTTAATGAACAGGGTCTTTCCCTATTAGCCATCCTGTCTGCCTTATCAGTACCGTATCCGCTGTTTTCTATTTATTACCAGGGATTTGTACTTAAAAAATGGTGTCCGATGTGCCTGGGTGTTCAGTTGATATTGATAATTGAGTTTATATTACTGTTACCCCTGTTTTCACAATTCAGTTTTTCTTTCAACGCTTTATCCGACCTTATCCTGATATTCCTTATTACCGGTATCATTTACACCTTATTTATACTGTTTACAAGGGAGAAAATATCAAATGAAATGCATTATTATAAATATCTGGGATTTAAGAAAAATCCTGATATTCTGAGAATCCTCCTTTATAATCAAATGCATTATGATATTCCGCTCACGGAAACCAGTCTGGTTTTTGGAGAAAAAAATGCGCGACTTAAGATAACTGCCTTCTTAAGTCTTCATTGCTCTCATTGTGCAAGAGCATTTGAGAAGATCAGGAATATGCTTAAGGATGAAGAAGACCTGCTTATAAATCTGGTGTTAATGACATCTGACGATAGCATGCTTACAACTTTATATAATTATCACCGGGTGGGTGAAGATATAGAATCATTAAGACTACTGGATCTGTGGTTTAACGCTGATCCTTATTCAAGGACAAGGGTAACTGATGACCTGTGTATTCCGCAGGATAGCGATATTACAGGTAAGATTAATGAAGCAAACGGGCGTCTTTTTAAAGAGTGTAATGTTTTAGGCACTCCTACTTTTTTCATTAATGGTTATAAACTTCCAAATCAGTATGATATTGATGATATAAAGTACTTCAGAGAGTTTTTTAAAGAGAAAGAGGAACTCTTAATGGAAAAGTATACTGTAAAATAATTAACAAAAAATTTAAAAAGTAATTATAAGACCATCAAACAATACAAATTGGAAAGAGAAGGGCAGAAAGCTGCTCTGTGCACTGTGCTCTGAGCCCTGTGCCAACGCTCTCTGCCCCGACCTTTCTCTAACAAGAAAGGAGGTATACTGGCAAAGATATAATTTTAACCGGAAAGGCTGCCAGACCTTGTATGAAATTCATAATTAAAACAAGAAAGATGATGATTAACAATTAAAACAAAAAAAAATGAAAAAGCTTAATAAATTACAGATAAATCCTGAAAAGATAATAAAAAGTGAAGAATTAATTAATCTAAAAGGAGGAAACTGGTATCGCTGTGCATGTGGTGGGTATAGTAATATATTCAATGTGGAAGCAGATAACATTGATCAAGCGCTTGTGATACTAAGTTATGTTTGTCCTGGTTCAGGATCTTGTTTTGAATAGAAGATTCTATTTAATTCTGCTTTGGCAGATTCCAAAAAACATGGAAAAATCAACCTGCTTTACCCCTGTCCCCAAGGGGAACAGGTTGATTTCTCTGTTTTCTCTGAGAAAATGATTATTTTGTAATCTTTTTATAAGACTACGCGACAAGAATTTGTTGCATAGTCTTCATTTAAAATCTCTTTCATAATGAATTATTCCAATTTTGTTTTAGCTGGCTCGACTTTGAGTTTATTACTTTCATCACAAATAAACACACAGGAGAATGTACATCATAAAAAAATAACAATAAATGTTCTTAAAAATGATGAATTGAAAATCTCGCAGATTGGCGAAGTGGTAAAAATAATACCGCTACATCAAACAACTTCCGATCTTTTTTTAAGTACAAACAGAGTAATTTTTGATGAGACAGAAGACTGTTTATTTGTAACTTATGGGACTTTTCCTGTATCTGTTTATCAGTACAGATTAAGCACAGGAGAACAGGTCAGGATTATTAAAAAGGATTATCCGGTTCAGCAATTCATATATCCTGACCAAAAGAGTTTAGGGATTATATGCAGGGATGAGATTTTTAAGTACGATTTTAAAGGTAATTTGATACATAAATTAAGAATGCAGAATACAGGAGACGTGTTTTTCTTTAATAATAGTTACTGGCGTTTTAATATTGAATTTACAGGGAAAGGTTTTGACAGATTCTTATTATTTTCCACTGAAAATTTTGAAATTGTCGATTCAGAATATGAGATTATTCATAAGCGGGGCGACTGTGAACCCGCCTTTTTAAAAGTAAGCATGGACCCTTTTTTCAATTCAACCGGAGGTGCTTTGTATTTTTCGCATCAGGCGGATCCTGTTCTTTACAGGTTAAGAGAAAACAAAATAAATGCTGTTTGTGAATACGCTTTTAACACTTCTGATTTCACCTGTCCTGATTTTTTTAGCAGAAGACAAGCACTGCTTGGAGATCATTGGTTAATGATAACTTATAATTATAAAGCATACGTGAATTCTTTTTTCTGTTCTCTTAAAACGAATGAATCGTATAATTTAAAAAATGGATTGATTAAGGACGATTTATTTGGAACAGAAGGAATTTCAGCGCATAAGATCAGAATTGCAAAAGATAACTACTTCTGTTTTGTCCAGCCTGCAGATGAAATTAAACCTGGGTTAGTAGCAAAGCATGGTGATTCAAAGTTGTGTCTGGTTTTGATGAAGGTAAAATAGAACGTTGAAAATGAAATTTTGGTTTCACGTATTACTTGTTATAATTTTATCGGGTTGCAGCAATCCGGGAGATGAATTAAGCGTAATCAATATCGATGTAAATAAAACAAGTGAGTTTGCTCTTGCTGAAATTGCCGACTCTGTTATTGCAATTCCGTTGGAAACAAACAGCAGTTGTTTGTTATCATTTGTTAGAAAAGTTAAGTTTTCCGATCAGCACATTTTTATTGGCGATAACCAAAACCTGTATAAATTCGATTACAATGGCAGGTTTATTAATAAAATAATTAAGGCAGGGAGGGGGCCGGGTGAAACCACTAATTATTTTGATTTCTTCATTGAACAGGATTGTGATATTATTGACATTCTGGCTTATAAAAAATTACTCAGGTTACATGGCGACGGGCAATTAATACAAGAAATTCCGATAACAGGCTTTCCTGAACAAATCCAGATGATTGATACATCATTTTGGATAAATACATGTGATTTCCTCATTCCCGGCAACGATGGTAAGCGTCATAATATTTCTAAAATGGTCAGATTTAACAGTGAGTTTATCCCGGTTGATACTTTTGTTGTGCAAAATATTACAAATGAGGCTGCCAGCAGCGATCCTACAGCTGTTTTTTATTCTTTCTCAGGTAGTACTTTGTATTTTTATTATCCGTCACTGTTGATAGAACCAATAACCCGGGATACATTATTTGAATTTACGGACAATGTATTTGTGCCAGCATATAAATTAAGGTTTGGAGACAGATTATATGAATTAAATCGGACGCAACAATTTGACAGAGAAAAACCTCCTTTCAAAAAATTCAGGATCAATTCAATCTTTGTTTCATCTTCTTTTCTTTTTTCATCATATTCTGTTGAAAACAACGATTATTTTTTTTGCAATGATATTAAAAGCGGGAAGAGTTACAATATGCTGAAGGGGTTTATTGATGATACTTATAATACAGGCAATATTCAGCTTAAGCAGTTTAATTTTGAGACAAACCGGATGTTTTTTGTGAAAGACGGAATTGAAGCAGCCGGAAAAGTAAAGTGTGTTGATGAAAATTCAAATCCGGTTATATTTATTGTGTATTTAAAAGATTAACGCTGAATGTAATAGGACTCAAGTTATTGGTATTCAATCCAAATTACATTATAAAGAGGAGGTTTAATAAACTGAAGATCAATTTCAACAAAGCAATAAAAAAAGAACTGATCATTTTGATAGGAGTTGGTGTGTATGAATAAGTTTAAGTATTAAAAATATGCCGGTTTTCCCCTATTATAAGCAGCTTGACTCTATGGACTGCGGGCCTACGTGTCTGCGAATGGTAGCCCGGCATTATGGTAAATCATTTTCGCTTCAGTATTTGCGAAGCAGATCGTACATTACCCGTTCAGGTGTTTCGATGCTCGGCATCAGTGATGCTGCCGAAAGCATCGGCTTCCGTACCCGTGGCTACCGTCTTACCTGGGAACAACTCCGCGACGAAGTCCCGCTTCCATGTATCGTCCACTGGAACCAACGGCACTTTGTGGTGGTGTATGCCATTAAAAGACAACGTTTTACCCCCTTCTCTCCTGGGAGAAGGGGGAAGGGGGATGAGGTCAACATTTTCGTTGCCGATCCCGCCTCCGGCCTCCTCCGCTATACCAAAGATGAATTTTTGAAATGCTGGTACAGCACAAAAAGCGACGGTGTGGATGAAGGAACTGCATTGTTACTGGAACCTACCCCTGAGTTTTATAAACAGGAGGATGAGGAAAAAAGCAGGCTAAGCTTCTTATACCTCCTGAACTATATAAGACCGTATACAAAATATATCTTCCAGCTTATGCTTGGGATGTTAACTGCCAGCATAATAAGCCTTATCTTCCCTTTCCTCACACAATCGCTTGTCGATACCGGTATCGGGAACAGCAATATAGCATTTGTTGTAATGGTACTTGTTGCTCAACTGATACTCACCCTCAGCCAGACAGCAAACGGGCTGCTGCGTAACTGGATAAGCCTGCACGTTACAAGCAGGGTAAGCATATCGCTTATCTCCGATTTTCTTATCAAGCTGATGAAGCTTCCCATCTCTTTTTTCGATGTTAAGCTTGTCGGTGATATAATGCAGAGAATAGGCGATCATAACAGGATAAGAACCTTTCTCACGGACTCTCTTATAAGCATCATATTTGCTGTCATCACCCTGGTTATGTACATCATAATTATGGCATCATATAACCTGGGAATACTTGGCATCTTTTTACTTGGGAGCGCAATATACATCGGATGGGTGGTGCTATTTCTTAAACGAAGAAGAGAATTAGATTATAAGAGGTTCCAGCAGAGCGCTGCCAACCAGAGCAACATAGTCCAGCTTGTAACTGGCATGCAGGAGATAAAGCTCAACAGCTGCGAAAAACATAAGAGATGGGAGTGGGAGAGGATACAGATCAAACTCTTTAAGGTCAGCCTTAAAAGCATGATGCTTAACCAGAACCAGCAGCTCGGTGCAGCCCTTATTAACCAGGCGAAGGATATTTTTATCTCTTTCCTTTCTGCAAAAGCCGTAATTGATGGCCAGATGACCCTCGGCATGATGATGGCTATTCAATACATTATTGGTCAGCTGAATGCTCCTATACAGCAATTCATTGGATTTACCCAGGCTGCACAGGATGCAAGGATCAGCCTCGAAAGACTTGGAGAGATCCATAATAAGGATGATGAAGAAAACCCCGGGGACAATAAGATAAAAGAAATACCTGCAGATAAAGATATCGAGATCAAAAACCTGCTTTTCCAGTACGAAGGGCCCCATTCTGAAAAAGTATTGAATAATGTATCACTCACAATTCCTGCAAGGAAGGTAACAGCAATAGTAGGTATAAGCGGCAGCGGGAAAACAACCCTGATAAAGCTTATATTGGGATTTTATCCCCCGGTTAAAGGTGAAATATCTCTGAATGGGACACCGCTTAACAGGTTCAGCCAGTCGGAATGGCGAAAGAGATGCGGGGTTGTTATGCAGGAAGGATATATCTTTTCAGATTCGATAGCAGGGAATATTGGTCTTGTTGACGATATACCCGATAAGGAAAAGATCGACAGGGCTACAGAAACGGCAAATATTAAAGAGTATATCGAAAGCCTGCCCCTCGGATATAATACAAGGATAGGCAATGATGGCCATGGCCTTAGTACTGGTCAGAAGCAGAGACTATTGATTGCAAGAGCAGTATATAAAGAACCCGATTTTATCTTTTTCGATGAGGCCACTAATGCACTGGATGCAACGAACGAAAAGACAATTATGGATAACCTCGGCACCTTTTTCAAAGGTAAAACTGTGGTAATAGTGGCTCACCGGTTAAGTACTGTAAAGAATGCCGATCAGATAGTTGTGCTCGAAAAAGGCGAAATAGTTGAAAAAGGAACTCATAAAGAGCTTGTTGAAAGGAGAGGAGCATACTTTAATCTGGTGAAGGACCAGCTCGAGTTAGGAAACTGAAATTAGATTGTCATGCAAGTCGTGCAAGTCAAAAACCTAACCTGCAAGACCTGCAAGACCTGCAAGACCGATTAACTTACAAGAAGATTTGAAGATTAACAATCATGCCCGAAATCAACAAACACGAAATCCGGAGCCCTGAACTTCAGGAAGTAATGTCCGGGATCCCGGGAAGCTTCCTTAAATGGGGATTGTTCCTGTTTTTTGCGATTATACTTGCTATTCTTGGTGTAACCTGGTTTATTAATTACCCTAATATTGTTACGGCTCCGGTAACTATTACAACCTATAATTCCCCCGCATCACTAATTGCGAAAGCCGGAGGGAAAATTGAAAAGCTGATTGTCAATAATGGTGATAATGTAAGTTCTAAACAACCTGTGGCATTAATCGAAAACACGACTCGCTTTGAAGATGTAAGGTTACTTGAAACGTTTCTTGATACACTTAGGAAGAATCCTGACTGGCAACAAAATGTGCTGAAGAATGAATTACCGGCAAGCCTGTCGGTCGGAGAGATACAGACCGGTTATTCCCGCTATGTAACAGTTTTTCAACAGTTTAAAGACTACCTGAACCAGGCATATATTCCTTCAAAGCTAAAGCTTCTGGAAGAACAGATCATGAAACAGGAAGAATACACAGCTGAGCTTCTGAACCAGAAAAGGTTGTCGGAAGAAGATCTCCATCTGGTCACAAACAGTTTTGAGCGCGATTCCATGTTGTATGTCAGCAACCTTCATTCTGTAACTCTGAGTGAATTTGAAAGGTCAAAGCAGGCACTGATCCAGAAACAATCGTCACACAGTTCGCTTAAAGCTTCAATTAAAAATAATGAATCCTCAACATTAAGAATGAAGGAAACAAGGCTCGATCTGCAGGTTCAGCTTGAAAAAGAGCTGCATCAGTACAGTCTGGATCTGGAAGAGGCTTTTCAACTCCTTAATGCAGCAGTGGATCAATGGAAGGAAAAATATCTCATTGAGAGTCCTGTTAAAGGAAAAATAACTTTCACGAGTTTCTGGAATGAGAACCAGGTGATAAAAGCAGGTGAAATACTTGCAACAGTAATTCCTGAGGACATGAGCAGGATCATTGTAAGGGCAAATGTTCCTGTATCAGGACTTGGCCGGGTTAGAGTAGGGCAGGAAGTAAATATAAAACTCTCGGGATTTCCCTATATGGAATTCGGAGTTATAAAGGGAAAAATCAGATCGCTGTCGCTTGTACCTGCCAACGATGTTTACATTGCAGAGATTGATCTTGTTAATGGGATGAGATCGACTTACAAAATCGAATTAAACTTTATCAGCGAAATGACCGGAACAGCAGATATTATAACTGATAACAGCAGGCTGATTTTCAGGTTGATAAAACCGCTGAAAAGCATAATAAAATGATATTACTGATTAAAATGGACAAAAAAATTATAATGAATTGAAAGAGAAGGGAAGGGGTTGCCCTTGGCTCTGAGCTCTGAGCACTGAGCTTATTCTCCCCGCCTCGACATTTCCTAAAAGAAAGGGGGTGTACCGGTGAGAAGATAATATTTTTTCGTGACTTAGATTGCGACCTGTGAAAGAATAAATCAGGGAAAATAATAGAATTCTATTCCTTAAATTTTGTTAATATGAAAACACTGAATAAATTAAATATCAATCCAGAGAAATTGATGAAAAATGAGGAATTGATTATTTTAAGAGGAGGATATGGCTTAATATGTTATGGAGGATCTGGACCTCTCTGTGGACAGGTTATCGAAATTATCCATGATCCATACTACCTTTGTAGCATTTATTGTCCTGGTTGGACACACTGGGTAAGTTGGTAACAGATCTAATGAAGGGAGATTTCCAATCCCTTCATTGTTGTTTTGATTAATTCTAAGAAGTTTATCGAATTTAAAATGAGAATAGTGCTAGTTACTTCATAAATGTTCTATACAAGTTTATTTTTGTATTTGCCCTGTTGCCGCATATCTTAATTTATCTGAAATCCTTGAGGTTGAAAAATACCTGATTTGCAGGTTTTATTACCAGAAGGCCTCCACTTGGATCCTGTATGATAAAAACAGCGACCAGACTTTTCAATTCGACGGCATGGAATTGCTGAAAGATGATATATCCGGCGGAATAAATATCGAACCAAGATTTGCATGTAACGGAATAATATATTCCTGGACAGATGCACTTAAATTCAAGACACACATGTCGGGCGATGAATTCCGGAAAGCAGAAGTAAAAAATCCCACCCGGAAAGCCGAACTCGAAAAGCTTGCAGAATCAGTGAAAGAGGATGATAACCATTTGCTTATAGTTATCACACTGAAAAAGCAATAGTACTCTCTGTTACCAGAGCTAGTCGATCTCCATGGATGGAATTTGAATGGATTATGTTTCGCAAAGAGTCTCGAATATGTAGAATGATAACAGAATTTCAATGCCAGCGGCATTGACTCCCAATAGCCCCGGTATCACCCGGGGAAAGGGCATAAAACGGTCTCCCCACCCCTGAGGGGTGCACGTCAATTGGAAGTCAATCCCTCCGGGATTGGTTATCAATGGGGTGTCCATCTACCCGGGTCGTAACCCGGGCTATTGGAAGGTGACACCGCTGGTGTCTTTTTTTATTATAGTTAAGGCCTTTTCTCGGAGATCTTCCTGCCAGAAGGCTTTGCTCCCCCCTTGGGGGGCTGGGGGGTGAAAATCAGCGAAAAACAAGAATTATATTTTATTGTTAATTAAATAACAATGTTTATTTTGTAACAATAAAAAATAAGTATATTTGAGGTAATTATAAGGATGAATAAGAATGGCGGCAGATCTCGAAACTATCCTTAAAAAATACAGGCAGGGCAGACGTGAGGAACTTATCCCGCTTCTGCAAGAGTTGCAGGTTGAGCAGGGATATCTCTCCGAAGAGGCTATAATCAAAGTTGGCAGCCACCTTGGACTGAGCACTACCAAAATATACGGATTGGCAACTTTCTACGACCAGTTCAGGTTTATTCCATACGGCAAGATACAAATTAAGGTTTGCCATGGCACATCATGCTTTATGAATGGTTCCCAGCCGGTAATAGATAAGTTCAGGGAAGAACTGAAAATAACACCGGGCCAGACAACCAGGAACGGAAACTTCAGTCTCGACATTGTTGCATGCATGGGAGGCTGCTATCACGGACCTGCGATTATGGTAAATGACGAGTACCATATCCATGTGCGTTCGGAACAGATTCCCGATATGATTAAAAAGCTTAAGTACATAATTGACAACGACTAAATGGATGATTTAAAAACATTCCTTATAGAAAAGGTACTGTTATTTGAATCCGATACCCTTTTACCTGAAACGGAAAAGGTATTGCAGCAGGTACGCCGCGACAGGACCGACGTACCCGTTATCCATGTCTCTTCAAATACAGGCAGTATTATTGCAGGTTCAGACAAAACATATATTGCTCTTAAATCTTATGTTGAAGAAAATAATCCAGGGTCGCTGGTTGTCAGAGTCGGTTGTTCAGGTCCCGCAAATTTTGAACCCGTGGTTTGCATTCAGATGCCCGGAAAGAACAAGCTTTTCTTCAGGAACATTTCCGAAGAAAAAGTTGAGCCGTTGCTTAACGGCGTTTTCCATAACGATATTAATGAAGATGACCTATTAGGCCAGGAAGGGTCTAAAGGATTTGAATTGTGGCCCGGGATATCTTTCATGCACGATCTGCCGTTTTTTGCCCGTCAGAAAAGGGTAATTCTGGGGAACTGCGGTTGCTATGACCCTGAAAGTATTGAGGAGTATATTGCCAGGGGCGGTTATCGGACATTTGTAAAAACCATCCGGCATTATACTTATGATGAGGTATGTGACATTATTGAGCTCAGCGGCCTTCGTGGAAGGAGCGGTGGGGGATATCCGACCGGACTGAAATGGAAACAGGCTCTGAAAACATCTGCCAATGCCAGGTATCTTATCTGCAATGCCAAGGAAAGTGATCCCGGGTCGTTCAGCGACAAAACAATTCTTGAGAGTGATCCTCACCGCCTTATTGAAGGGATGGCTATTGCCGCCTATGCAATCGGTGCTTCAAATGCGATATTGTATCTTAAAGCTGGCTCGGACCATGCCCATAAAAGGGTGCAAAGGGCAATAGATCTGGCTAGGGAATACGGTATCATAGGGCATAACATTTATTCGAGCGGTTATAACCTCGATATCACAATAAGAATTGAACCAGGTGCATTTGTCTGTGGTGAGGAGACTGCTCTTATAAACAGCCTTGAGGGAAAACGCGGGATGCCGCAGCTGAAACCGCCCTACCCCACAACCTGGGGACTTTCAGGCAAGCCTACGGTTATCAATAACGTTGAAACAATAATGAACGTCCCGCTGATAATGCAGAATGGCCCGGAATGGTTCAGAAGGATTGGAACAGAAACCAGTCCGGGCACCAAGGTCTTTTCAATTACAGGCCGCGGAAGGATGTCAGGTGTTGTTGAGGTGGAGATGGGAACAACACTTCAATCCGTTATGGAGGATATTGTCGATGGAATAAAAGATGGAAAGGAATTCAAAGCTATTCAGCTTGGCGGCGCTTCAGGATCGTTTATAACATCTGAGGATCTTGAAACTCCTGTCGATTTTGATGCAATGAAACAGAAAGGTTTCGGAATGGGGGCCGGAGGATTCGTGGTGGTCGATGAAACATCCTGTATGGTCGATCTTGTCAGGTATTATATGGAATTCATTCGTAAGGAAAGCTGCGGAAAATGCATCCCATGCCGGGAAGGTACCGGTAGAATGCTTGAAATTCTCGAAAGTGTTATTAAGAAACCTGCCAATGAGGATTCAGGTACGACACTTGAGAGGTTCAAAGGTGTGATGCAGCTCGAAACTATCTCTGCAGTAATGAAAGACACTTCACTGTGTGGTCTGGGACAAACAGCCCCGAATCCGTTTGTAAGTGCACTGAAAAATTTCAGGGAGGAGTTCGAGGAACATATTTTCGACAGGAAATGCAGGGCAAACGTCTGCAGGGGTCTGCGTACATTTACTATCAATGTGGAAAAATGTACCGGATGTACTGTATGTGCCGGGAAGTGCCCTGTTAACGCAATTTACGGAACACGCCTGCAACCGTTCTTTATCGTTGAGGATAAATGTATCGGCTGCGGAATTTGTTTTGACGTTTGTAAATTTTCTGCAGTAATTGTAAAGTAATTGACCGAAGTCAGAAGACCGAAGACCGAAGACCGAAGACGGAAGATGGAAGACGGAAGTAAGCCCTTAGATCCCCTCCTGGGAGGGGCTTGGGGTGGGTAAAAACCAGCAACAAGCAAAAAAGAATGCTTTTCACGATCCAGGTAAATAACAAGAAGATCAAAGCCGAAAAGGGGGAAACGATCCTTTCGGCCCTTAACCGCAACGGTATTATTATACCCACTCTTTGCAGGATGAAGGAATTTACTCCCACCGGAGCCTGCAGAATGTGTGTTGTTGAGGTTGAAGGCCGGGAAAGACTCGTTACCGCCTGTTCGCAACCTGTTGAGGAATGGATGAAGATAAGAACTCACTCTCCCCGGGTGATCACTGCAAGGAAAACAATTGTCGAG
>Ga0209800_10001778_pt1 | contig 20966 bp, 17 predicted proteins | sample Higcelweek8metaG_FD_187174 | JGI IMG/M metagenome (GOLD analysis project Ga0209800, IMG submission 187174) | Freshwater pond sediment microbial communities from the University of Edinburgh, under environmental carbon perturbations - High... | ecosystem: Environmental > Aquatic > Freshwater >...
TGTTCCGCTCAAGGATGCGCGTGCATTTCTCATGTTCCTGCGCCTGTTCGGCCAGGCTCACCTGAAATGCCGCGCGCAGGGCGTCCTCCCTGGCCTCGATGTCCCGCGAGTGCTCAAGGCCTAAAGCTTCCGCCTGCCTTCCCAGCGCGGCCTCTGCCTCCCGTCCGAGCGCCTCGGCCTGGAGTTCCAGCGCCTGGTCCCGCTCCTGGCGTGAGGCCTCGGCCTGGAGTTCCAGCGCCTGGTCCCGCTCCTGGCGTGAGGCCTCGGCCTGGAGTTCCAGGGCCGCCGCATGCTCCTTGCCGAGGGTGCAGGCCTGATCCGCCAGTGCCGTGGAGTGCTCCCGCTGCAGCGCCGCCAGCCTGGCCTCAAGCTCTTCGGGCGGGATATGCCCTGCGAGATCGCGCAGCCGCGCATGGGTGAGCAGGCTGCGTGACCCAGCCAGCAGGATTTCTCGGCAGGCGCCGGACGCGAAGCGGGGCTCAGGCCTTGGCCCTCCGGAGGCCGCGGCGGCAAGCTCGCGCCAGAGCGCAGTTTGGCTGGGACTGAGCAGCGTGACGCCGTCCGGATCGGCGACCCTGCGCGGGGCATATTCCAGGAATGTTGAGACCGCGTCCTCGTCCGGCGCGGCGGCGGCGGCCCCGTGGCTCTGCAGAAAGTTGAGGATGCGCGCCATCTCGCGCGGGTAATTCCGGGCCAAAGCCTGGAACTCCACGAACAGGCACGGCAGGTCCCGGGTGTGGCGCAGGGCTTCCGTGGTGTAGTGCTCCCACAGGGCGAGGCCGTGGCGCAGGGGCAGACGGTTGCGCTTGTGTAAGGAGAGGGCGACCCGCAATGGGTGGCGCACGGAGTGGATGATCACGGGCCGCGGGACAAGCCGGAGCCAGAAGGGCAGCGTCAGGCAGAGGCGCGGGTCCTTCACCAGCCAGTCGCGGGTACGGTCGAACTCCTCCAGCAGGCGGCTGGCCCGCTCCTGCAGCGGGCGCAGCCCAGGAGCCGGCAGCCCGTCGGGGCGAAAGCGCTCCGGCCGGTTCCAGGCCGCGTTCCCCTGGGAGAGCAGCGCGTCGTTGATCTCCACGGCCTCGCGGTTTTCCCAAAAGCCCTTGGGGTTGTCCTGCTGGGGCAGCAGTATGGCTTCCTCGTCGCCGAGGGACACGCCCATCATGTTGATGAGCCGCGCCAGCAGCGAGGTGCCGGATCTGTGCATGCCGATGCAGAATGCCTTCATGTCTCATCCCTTCTTGAACACATTATGTCAGGCCCGGGCTGCAGAGGCAATCAGGGCGCGCATAGCCGCCAGAAAATGCGCTGTGTCGTAACGTAAGGCGCGTCGGCGGCAGTCCTCGCGCATGACCTCGGCTTGGGGCGGCCCCAGTGCAAGCACGGCCTCGCGCACCTCTTCCGCGCCTGGAGCAGGAGCAAGAAGGACGCCGGTGATCCCATGCACGACGGTTTCCGCAAGGCCGCCGCCGCCCGCGGCGATGACCGGCTTGCCAGCGGCCATGGACTCCACCGCGGACATGCCGAAATCCTCCTGCCAGGCCACGTTGACGGTGGCGATGCACCCGGCCAGGGTCTCTCTGTAGCGCGCCTCGGAAAGTGGGCCGACGAAGCGGATGTTCGGTGCGCCGTTCGTCTGGCGCATCAAGGCCCGCGCCTCCGGCCCGCCGGAGGCGACCACGAGGTTCCGGTCCGGCATGGTGAGGAAGGCGGCCACAACGCGGTCCACTCGCTTCAGGCGATCCAGGCGCACGTTCGAGAGGTAGTAGCCCGCCGCGGGACGCCACCAGAACGATGCCGTGGCGCAGGGCGGAGCCACCACCACGGCTTCCCGCTGCAGTTGGCGGGCGATCCTTTTCCGCACGGTCTGGGAGTTGGCGACGACGATATCCATAGCCGCCACGGCCTCCTCGTAGCGGGGGCGCAGCCAGCGGCAGAAACACCGCAAGGGGCCGCGCAGGGGCGCGGCGACGCTGCGCAGGAACAGCTCGGCGTCATCGTACAGAAAGCGCGGCGGCGTATGGCAGTAGAGCACGCTGCCACCCCGCCACCGGCGCTCCAGAGCGGCGAGCGGGGCATAGGTGCCGCTGAATACCGCCGATCCGTGTTCGGCCGCGAGGACGGCCCCGCGCCCGGCAAAGGCCTGGGCCAGCAGGTATTGCCGCAGCAGCGGGATGGGGAGCGCGGGCAGCAGCGTGCGCAGGCCGGGTGGGTGGCCGGTTTCGAGGTAGGGATGCCCCTTGCGGACAAAGCCGCACAGAAGCGGCGCGCCGAGTCCCCTCCCCAGCTCCAGGCACAGTCTGCTCCCGCCGTCCGTGCTGTCGATGTAGTCGTGGAGGATAAGCGTCATTCCATGTCACCGCGCGTAAGGGCGCGCCGGAAGAACGCCTTCAGGCCGGAAAAATAGCTTGGCAACAACCAAAACTCCCCGCGCAGGGGAAGCAGCACGAGCTTGGCCACAGTCCGGAAGGGCAGCGCCGTCCACAAGGCCCAGGGGTGGTGCCGGAGCAGAAAGATGAAGGTCGACAGGGTCTCATGGTGATGGCGCAGGGCGCGGTCTGCACGCGCCGCCCCCGCCGACCGGCCTGTGCCGTGGCGGACGACCGCCGCAGGGCACCAGCGGAAAGCATAGCCCGCAGCCTTGGCCCGGACGCAGAGATCGAACTCTTCGTAGTAGAGAAAAAACGCCTCATGCAGCAGGCCCACCTCCCGCGCCATCTCCGCCGCGAATGCCATGCTCGCTCCGTACACATAGTCCACGCGGGGGGGCGGGGTGCTGGCGGGGTCCTTCAGGGGCGCGCCGGGCCACTGTGGCCGCAGGATGGAGGTCACCGGGGAGAAACGGCAGCCAAGGGCCAGCTCCAGCCGGGCGGGTTCGGCGTTGCGGACGACCGCAGTGCCGACTATGGCCCGCGCGTTGCGCTCCAGGCACTCACGCAGCAGCGCCGGGGCGTCGGCATTGACTTGTGTGTCGTTGTTCAGCAGCCACAGCCAGCGTATTGCGGGCGAACGGAGCGCCAGGGCGATGCCGAGGTTGCAGCCTTTGGCGAAGCCGAGGTTCGCCCCGGCCGGCAGGACCAGTACCCCTTCCGGTCCTGGCAGCGCGTAGCCTAGCGGGAGCAGGGTGCAGGGCGCTCCCGTCTGCCGGAGCAGCGCCGCGAGGCTTATGGCTGTGGAGTCGGGCGCGTTGCAGACGACGATGATGCTTCCCGGAGCCAGGCCTCGGCGCAGCGACGCCACGCATTTGCCTGTCGCCTCCATGTCCCCGTGGTGGACGATGATGCAGGCGAGATCGTGCAGAGTGGCCGCCTGTCCGGGCCTCAGAGCTTCACCGTGTGCGCGCCCGGCGTTCATCACGCTCCTTCCGTTCCGGGGGCGGCGTAGCGGCCGTTGTCTATGTGCCGTATCTCCGGGTACGAGGCGTCCAGGCGTCCGCGCACCCAGTGCGGCAGGCGGCGGTTGGATTGGTAGAAGGGGGTTGCGAGGCTCGTGGCGGTCAAAATGCCGAAAAAGGTGTTCGCTATGTGCCCGGGGTAGACGCAGGTGATTCCCGTGCGGCGGTGCAGTTCGTCCACAAGGGGCAGGCCATATCCACCGCAGGCGCCTATGAAGACCTGCGCGCCGCTGGCGTGGATGGCTTCCTCGCAAGCGTGGACAACCGAGGCGAAGCTCTCCGACCAATCCCTGTGGGGGCGATAGGGCCATGCCGACATGGGCGGAGTGACGCACGTGAGGTGTTCAAGGCGTGTTTTGAGACCGCAGCCGCGCCAGAAGGCGTGGACGCCGCCGCGGTTGAAGTGGGCCTGCACTTGGCCCGCGAAGGCCGTGGCGAACACGACGGAGAGGCCGTTCAGCCGCTCCAGGAACATTTCCGAGGGGAGCAAGTGCAGCTGTTTCGTTTGCAAGGCGGGCAGCAGCGGAATGAGCGGGAGATAGGTGTGAGCGTGACCGGCCAGCAGCCCACCGCGCACCAGCGCCGACTTGTAGCGTGCGGCCCAATCGCTGAAGGCGTCCTCGGCCGTTTCGGGGGGAGCGTACCAACCGGCGTTGACTGCAATTCTGGCCACATTCGCCAGGGGGGAGCAGCGCGGCCACCAAGGATCAGCGGCCGCCAGCCCGGCTATCTGGCCGTATTCCCCGGCTTGCTCCAGCTCCGCGATGCGCCGCGCCGCGCGGCATGTCTCCTGCGGCTCTGTGAGATAGCTCTCCAGCGCCCACATCTGCCCATTGCCCACGCGCACCCACAGGTCCCCAGGTGCGATTCTGGCGTGTGCCAATCGTTGCGGCTTGGGCACGGCGTGTGGATGGGCCAGATCCTTCGCCAAGTGGGGCATGATCAACTGTGCGAAACGGCCGGCCGGGGCGTCCTCGCCGCGCATCGTGGGCCAGTTCTCGATGAAGAGGTCCTCCACGGCCGGCTCCTTCCAGTCCATGAGGGCGAAGAGCGCGTTGTAGAATGGCGAGGACAGGGGCAGCTGCCAGTCTTCGCCGCCCTCCAGGCCCAGAGCCGAGAGGTTGATGCGCAGGCAGCCGTCCGGCTCCGGGCTGACTGCCGGGCCAAGGCCGAAGCGGAATCCCCATCGCACTGGCGGAAGGTGCCCGCGCGCTCCCTGGCGGACCGCTTCCAAAAAATCAGCCAGTCGCCTCAGCGCCTCTGCCTTTCCTGGGGGAACAAGCCCTCCGGCCTGTGCCTTGCCGAGCACCTCCGCCCCGGCCTCCGGGCTGTGGTTGAGCAAGCACTCAATCACGGATTCAGAAAGCCAGGGCTCGTCCAGGGCTGGCGCATGGCGCATCCGCTCCAGCAGGCGTGCGGTGCAGGCGGCGTAGCTCCCGGTATGGCGTGTCAGACGCAGGACGAAGGGCCAGCAGGGTTGCAGGTCCGGGGCCGCGTCAAACAGGTCCAGAACCTGTGCGCGCACGGCTTCCTGGCGCGCCGCTGGCTGTGTGGGCTTCTTCTCCATGGCCTGCACGGCGCAGCGCATGTGGAAGAGCTCACCCCATGGGTGGAAGTCGTTCCGCTGCCTGTGCCTTTCCAAAAAACGCATGGCCGCTTCCGGATCAGACCGCGCGAGGGAGTCCGCCTGTTCGCCGATCTCGGAAATGGTGGCCTGCGGCCGGCCTGCCCGCTCCTCCATGCTATTTCCAAAAGTTGGAAACGAGATTGCAGATACGCTGGACCACGGTTTGGTCCAGCCTGGAGTGGCAGGGGAGGCAGAGCGTGTTCTCCGCAGCGCGTTCGGCCCCGGGGAAAGGGCCGGGCTGGGCGAACAGGGTCGTCCTGTGCAGGGGGTGGTAGTAGTACGCGGTGTACACACCGTTTTTCCGCAGGTGCTGGGCCAGGGCATCGCGCCGGGCAGGCTCTGTCTGGATCCAGAACAGGTAGGGCGAGGCCGTCGTCCCCGCTGGCGGTTCCGGCGGCAGCACGATTCCGGGCGTGTCGCGAAGCTGTGTCCGGTAGGTCGCCTGGACGCGCCGCCGCCGTTCGAGCATCTCCGGAAGACGGCGCAGCTGCACGCGCCCCATGGCTGCGGCCACGTCTGAAATTTGCGCCTTGCGGCCCTCGGACTCGACATCGAATTCCCACCAGCGTTCGTCCTTCTCCGAATGGATGCCCGGCACGGCGGTCTGCCCCAGCCGCAGCCTGGGGACCAGCCGTTTCCGGCGCTCGGGATCGGCGACGTACAGAGCGCCGCCCTCCGCCATGGTCATGATCTTGGCGGAGTCGAAGGACCAGACCCCGATGTCGCCCAGGGTGCCGCATGCTTGGCCGCCGATCCGCGAGGCCGGGGCACAGGCCGCGTCTTCGACGAGGGCAATGTCCCTGGCCCGCAGGATGGGGAGAATCTCGTCCAGTGGGCAGGGCAGCCCGCCGTAGTGGAGCAGCAGCGCCGCCCGTGTGCCGGGGGTGAGGGCCTCGGCCACGGTGCGGGCGGTAACGTTCAGCGTCCGCGGGTCCACGTCGCACAGCACGGGAACGGCCCCCGCCGACCGGACGGCCTGGGCCGCGGCCACAAAGCTGACGGTGGGGAGGAGCACCTCGTCTCCCGGTTGCAGATCAAGCAGCCCCATGGCGTGGAACAACGCCTCGGAGCAGCAGGGGACCGTGAAGAGGCACTCCCTGGCGATGCCCAGGTGCAGGGCGAATTCTTCTTCAAACTGCCGGGTCTGCGTTCCCTTGCCGAGCCAGCCGGAGTCGAGCACAGCCTGAAGCGCGGCCGCCTCCCCCGGACCGATGTCTGGCGCGTGCAGGCTCACGGCCGGAGTTTCAGCGCCATTTTCGCGCGTCATGGCGTGCCTCCCCCCATGCACCGGGCGAGGTCCTCCCCAAAGCCGGGGTAGAAATGCGCAGCAAGGGGCTCGATGGGCGTGAGCGCCTCGGCCAGCGGGCGGAAGTCGATGCCGGCATAGCGCCGGGAGGGGGCGTGGACCAAGAGGGGCCGCGCAGGCTCCTGCGCGCGTGACGAGAGCCGGGCCAAGTAGGCGCGCGGTGTCCGGATCAGGTCCTCGTAGCGCAGGATCCTCTCCGACGGAAAGGTGCGGTATGCTTCCAGCAGCCAAGCCAGCAGCAGCACTTGCCGCCGAAGGCGCACGGGTTCGCGCGCAAGGTCTCGCGCCAGCGCCGGGGAGAAGCACTCGGCCGAGCGGAAATGGCCTCGGTTGATGGGCAGGTCGATGGTCTGCCAGGACGCGAGCACATGGAGGGGATTGCGTACGATGGCCATGAGCGGATGGCGCTCCGCAAGCGGACCGGCCATGGCCGTGAACTCGCCGAGATGTTTGATGAACAGGTGGAAGTTCTGGCTGACCGATCGGCCGAGGCTGACGACGCCCCGCTCCTGGTGGAAGCTGCGCAGCCCTTTGCCTGCGGTTGGCGGGGAAACCAGGTCGCCGGGGATGGTGCCACAAATATTCCGGGAGATTACCGCTCCCGAGCGCACGGCGCTGTCCCGAGTCGTGGCGATGAATTCCTCTATCTGCGCCAGGGCGCGGTCGTGATCCCCGTCCGGCTGGAAGGGGATGGGCTCGACGAGGGCGACGGTGTCGGCCAGCTCGTTCAGCAGGGCGCAAACAAGCGTCGTTCCCGACCTCGGCAGGCCGGTAAGCAGCACGGTCGTTCCCGTCCCTTGCACGGAGTCCATCGCATTCATTATTTCTCCGCAGCTGGTGCCCTGCATCACCACTTGCCGCCCGCGGTGCGCGGCTTGATGTGGAGGCAGAGCCTGTGCGCCTTGGCCGCACCGGGCCGGAAACGAAACAGGGGGGCCGTGAGCCCCCCCCATGCGTTTTGGCGCGCGGCTAGAACTGGTACATGAAGTTCATCATTCCGCCGGCCTTGGTCAGGTTCTCGCGAATGCCGTAGGTCCCGGTGAGGCCGAGGACCATCTTGTCGGTGACGGTGTAATTGAAGCCGAGGTCAAAATCGGTTCCCCACAGGTCGGTGCTTTCGCTGCCGGACTTCATCAGGTCATGCGCATAGGTGACGCCGAGGAAGGGGTTGAAGTTCCCCATGTCATACGTGCCGCGCATGGCCACTGTGCCCTGCCACAAGTAGATGTCCGACTTGCCGTACCCGGTGGCGTTGAGCGTGTAGCTGCCCTGGTTCTCATTCAGGTACAGGGTGCCCAGGCGGCCGCTGAGCAGGAACTTGTCCCAAACGAGATATTTGGTCAGTCCGACAGAGGTGAACGTGCGCACGGCGTTCATGTTGTCATCGTACTTCACGCCGGACTGCGTGTCCTTCATGGAATAGTTGAGCCATGTGTAGCTGACGGCCGCATCGCCCACCAGGTCCTTGGCGAAGGAGTAGCTCAGGTAGGGCATGAGGGACAGCCCGTCATAATCCATGTTGCCGGAGTTGTACTTGGTGGTGAGGTTGAGCCGCTCGTAGCCGAAGCCCAGGCCGATGATCAGATCGCCGAACCGCTTGTCCACGCCGGTTATGGCGGTGGCGAGGGTGCCGTCGTAGCTTCCGCCGCTCTTGGAGTTGTCGAGGTACAGGGTGCCCCCGAGCGCCCAGACGTCTATGCCCATGGGGTCGTTGCCGGAGGACCGGCCGCCAGGGGCGCCCGATCCGCCGCCGCCAAAGCCGCCGCTGGGGGCGCCGCCTCCGCCGAAGCCGCCGCTGGGGGCGGCGGCCCCGCCGCCGAAGCCGCCGACAATGCCAACGGGAGCGGTCAGCGCGGTAAGGCGCGTGCTGACCATGCCGAGGGTGGTTGAAGACGAAGCTTGCGCCACATTCGAGGTGACAAGCGCCTTGCTCTGCTCGCTGGTCGTGTTTGCCGCGCGGGCCCCGGCAGGTACGATGAGCGCCAAAAGGCAGGCTACGGCAAACAGTCGTTTATGTCTCAGCATGCGTGCAATATTCCTTAATATATCCGTTCAGCCTCTCCAGAGGCAACGTGTATTGACCCCAAAAGCCCGGTTGCGGCACCAGCAAGGACCGTGTCCAACCCTCAGCGTTATTGGGCCTGCATCACTCCGACCTGTCCGGTGGAGAGGCGCTTGACTTCCAGCTTGTCTGCGCCGATTTTGCGCACCTCGACATCATCTCCAACCCCGAGCCCCTTGATGCCGGCGGCCTCGAAGTCCTTGGCGTTCTCGACCTTCAGCCGGATGATGTCGTTGATCTGCATCGCTTTGATGTTCGCCACGACCATGGGCACGGTGCGCGGCGCAGTGATGGGGCCGGCTGCAAACGCCGACGAACAGGACAGGGCCAGCGCCAGGGCCGGCAGGACACTGTGGATGCGCACCGATTACCTCACTTTTTTGTTTGAATTATGACTTTCCATCCGGAAATGCAAGGATTATCCTCCTGCACGGAGAACGCTTGTCCATGAGGAATTCAATTACTTCAATGTGTTGGGCGTTCGCCGCCGCTGCTCTGGGCTGCGCGGTCACGTCCTGCGTTTTGCTGCGCCGCTTGGCAGCAAGCGCCGATCCGCACTACAGCGACACCCTTCTGCCCATGCTAAGCGAAGCGGACGGTTATTTCCACCTCGCCCAGTCCCAGGGGCTGCTCGCGGGGCATATCGCCTGGACCCAGGCCCCTCTGCTCAGCGTCCTTGGCGCGGCGGTCCATCTCGCCACCCGCCTGCCGCTTGAGGTTGTCTCGTTCTGGCTTCCGGTGGCCCTCGCCACACTCTCCGGGCTGCTGTTCTGGGGCTGGGGCAGGGTGCTGGCGCTCCCGCAGTCCGGGGTTCTCGCCGTAGCATTCCTGGGGGCGTTCATCCCCGCCTCCATGGAGCGGGGCGGGGGCAAACCCGGTCCGTACGTCGTGGTGTCCGACCTGTCCCCCTGGCTTTATATCGTCGATGAGGAGGCCATCGCCTCGGTGGGGTTCCGGCTTTTGGCGCCGGGCGGCGCCAGCCTGCCGGGCTTTGCGCCCGTGTCGGTCGACTACGCCCACGGGGGCGTGTGGGAGGTTCTGCCGTGAGCGGCGTGGACCGCCCGGCGCAGGTGCTTGTGGTCATTCCCGTGTTCGACGAGGAGCCGACCATCGCTTCCCTCGTTCGAGCCATCCTCGCCATGGGGTTACCTGTGGTTGTGGTCAATGATGCCAGCAACGACCAGAGCGCGGCCCTGGCGCGGGAGGCGGGGGCACGCGTGCTCGACCTGCCCTGGAGCATGGGCGCCTGGGGCGCGGCGCAGGCCGGAATTTGCCTGGGGCTGCGCGAGGGCTGCGGCCGCATCGTCACCATCGATGGAGACGGTCAGCATGACCCGCAGGACATCACCGCATTGCTCGCCCCCCTCACGGCGGGCAATGCCGATATCGTCATAGGTTCCTGCACGGCGCGGGGCAGCACGGCACGCAAGATCGCCTGGTGCTTCTTCCGCACGCTCACAGGACTGGAGCCCCGGGACTTCACCTCGGGCTACAGGGCCTATACCCAAAATGCCGCACGCTGCCTGCTCGACGACGAGGCGACCCTGTCCGAGTACCAGGACCTAGGCGTCCTGCTCGCTGCGCGGCGCCACGGCCTGCGCGTCATGGAAATTCCAGTGGACATGCGGCAACGCCCCACGGGCAAGTCCCACATCTTCTCCTCGTGGTTGAAGGTTGCACAATACTTGATGTATACGTTCTGCGTCGCCTGCACGCGACGCTGAGACCGGCCCTCGTCGTTTTCAGAAACCGCGGAGTCCCCATGCCAATGATTTCTCGCATAGCCATCGGCGTTGCCGCCCTGTTGCTCGGGGGGGTGGCGCTACGGCTGGCGCGGCGCAACCGTCTGCATGCCGCCGCAGCGGCATGGTGGCTTGGGGGAGCGGCGCTGCTGCTGGCCTTTGCCGTTGCGCCAGAGCTGCTCCGCTGGCTGGCGGGGGCCTTTGGCCCGGAGCTCTCGTCCACCGCTGCGCTGGTTTTGGCCCTCGGTTTTCTCGCCCTGCGCGGGCTTTGGGCCGACATGGACCGCACGCGCAGCGAGCTCTGCCTGCGGCGCCTGGTCCGGCGTCATGCGCACCTGGAACTGCGTCTGCGGGAGGCGGAGCAGGCGCTTGCCGCAGGCGGCGCGCCCTTGCCGAAGCGTGGCCGCATGACCGGGGCCCTGGAGGGAACCGGCGACGTCCAAAGCCCTCTCAACTGCTGAGCCCCCGATGCGCGTTCTGCATTGCGGAAAATATTATCCCCCCCATAAGGGCGGCATGGAGACGTTTGTGGCGGACCTGGCCGGAGAGCAGGCCGCAACCGGCGACGAAGTGCTTGTGCTGGCTCACGGGAACCCCGGGAAAAGGCGGAGTGGCAGGGCCCTGACCGGGGGGCAGGCCCAGACACCCGACATAACGCACTCACGTAGGAGAGAAAGACCGCATGGAAGTGGCGTACCGCTCCGAAACCCTGAACATCATCAGGTTGCCAGCCGTGGAGCCGGACGGCAGGGTCATTCTCGGCTTTAACGGAACGGCCTTCAAGTTCGGCGGGATGGAGAGCACGGAATTCGCCCGCAGCTTGGCTGCTGCCGGCGTGCGTAGCGAGATTCTGTTTTTCACGGATCTGACGCGTTCCTGGTACAACACACCGGTGGGAGAAATCCTTGCGTTCCTGGAGCAGTGGTACCCCCGGCACAACTACGTCACGTTGGGCAACTCCATGGGGGGCTTTGGCGCGCTGCTCTTCAGCCGTCTGCTGGCGAAGTGCGAACTCGCCATGAGCTTTTGTCCGCAGTATTCCGTCCATGCCCGCCATATGCCCGGTGAGGACCGCTGGTTGTCGTTTGTGGAGGCCGTCGAGCACTGGCCCCACCCGGTCGCCCTTCCCGAAGACGGACACCGCCGGGCGAGACAATATGTGTTTTTTGGCACCGCCGATGTTCTTGACCAGAAGCAAATGCAAGCAATGCAGGGGCGGCTGAATCCTGGGGCCGGGATGTTCGCCATCGACGGCTGCGGGCATGGTGTTGCGCGTTATCTCAAGGGAAAAGGGCTGCTGTCGAAATTGCTGCTGCTTCTTTTGGGACGCGACGCAACCATCTCCGCAGTGTCCGCCTTGCTCACGGGCGGCGGGGTGGACTGGCGCCTTTCGACAGAAGGATGAGCTGCCTCGCCTCGCGGAAGATGATGGCCGAGATCCTCGGTGTGGGGCAGAGGGCTGAACACATCAAGGCCGTTTGCAGGTAGCTCAGCACCATGAATAATCAGGGCATTGCATCTTGATGCCTGTTTCCACGCCAGGTTCTGGCCCAGGTCCATCGCCATACCTTTGGCATAGGGATATTTGCCCTCTTTTGCGGCCAAAGGGGGGATCATTTCCATCGTAAAGGCTGTGCTATATTCCATTGAAAGGTTGAAGAAGGGCAGATAGGGAAACGAGCACAGGGGACAATGACACCTGGGCCATCGGCGAGGTCACGGAGCGTTCGACGGATACATGTGGCAAGGGCGAGAACCTCAACAGACGGAATCGGCATATCCTTGAGTCTTCTGCCAACGGGCTGGCCGCAGCATGAAATAAGGGCAGGGGGATATCCCCCCGCCCGATGCTGAAGTGTGGTAGTGGCCTAGAACTTTTCAAACCCGCTGCTGTCGGCGGCATCCTCTCCGCTTTCATCCTGTGGCGCAGGCGCGGCTTCAATGGCCAGCGGCCGGCCCTGGCGTTCATTGCCCAGCTTGAAGAAGTGCATCACCTTGGTGAGGCGCTGGGCCTGGGCGGCAAGCTCCTCGCTGGTGGAGGCGGTTTCCTCCGAGGCCGAGGCATTCTGCTGGATCACCTGGTCCAGCTGCTGGATGGCCTTGTTCACCTGTTCCGCGCCGGTGGACTGCTCGCGGCAGGCGGCGCTGATTTCCTGCACCAGTTCGCTGGTGCGCTCTATGTCGGGCACGATGGTGGCGAGCATGCTGCCGGCCTTTTCGGCCACGGCGAGGCTTGCGGTGGAAAGCTGCCCAATCTCGCCCGCGGCCGCGCCGCTGCGCTCTGCCAGTTTGCGCACCTCTGCGGCGACGACGGCGAAGCCCTTGCCGTGCTCGCCCGCCCGCGCGGCCTCGATGGCGGCGTTGAGCGCCAGCAGGTTGGTCTGCCGGGCTATCTCCTCGATGAAGCCGATCTTTTCGACAATCTGCCGCATGGCGGCCACGGTCTGGACGACGGCCTTGCCGCCCTGGCGCGCGTCATCTGCGCTTTTCTTGGCAAGGGACTCCGTCTGCATGGCGTTGTCCGCATTCTGGCGGATGTTCGCGGCCATCTGCTCAACACTGGAGGATATCTCCTCAACGCTTGCGGCCTGCTCCGTGGCGCCCTGGGAGAGGGTTTCGCTGGAGGCGGAAAGCTCCTCCGAGCCGGAGGCCACGGACTCCGCCGAAGCGTTGACCTGCATCACCACGCCGCGCAGACGCGAGGCCATATCCGTGAGGGCGGCGGCCAGCGCCCCGACCTCGTCCTTCTGGTCCACGTCGATGCGCACGTCGAGGTGGCCATCGGAGAGATGCTTGGCGAAGGCAACGCCCTTGCGCACCGGGCCGGTAATGGCCCGCGTGATGAGCAGCGCCGCGGCAATGCCGATCACAAGCGCCAGGAGCGCGCTGACCCCAAGCACAGTGCGCGCCCACAGGATTTCATCGAACATCTTGGTCTTCATGTCCTCCCGGGCTGATTCGCAGGTTTTCTGCATGTCGCGGGCGCTTTGCACCAGTTGCGTTTCCATGACCTTCTGCTGTTGCAGCGCCTGGATGTTCTCCTGTATGCTTTTCCCGTACTCTGCGGTCTGGGCGATGATGTTTGCCGCTTTGTCGAGGTTCTCCTTGGAGTTGAAGCCGCTTTTGAGGGATTCCATTTCCTTGCCCACGGCCGCGCCTATCTCCAGGGCCTTTTGCGCGGCGCCCTCGTCGCCGCTGTCAATGAAGTTCAGGGCATTCAGGCGCATGGCATAAAGCTGAAGCACTATCTCCCCCGCCCGGCTCAACTTGGAGAGCCGGGTTTCAAGTGCGGCCGACGGGTGCTTGGCGCGAATCTCCTCCGCAAGAGTTTCCTTCTGCCCCTGCTGCAAGGCTTCCGAGCCTTCAACGGCGGCCTTGCCTGCCGTCCTCATCCTCTCCACGTTTGCTCTCCGCAGATGCTCCTTCTCGACATAGCCCTTGAAGGCTTCGTCGTAAGCTTTGGTGGAGGCGAGCACCTTGTCCATTTGCTCGCGGTTTTTCGGATCGCGGAATTTCTTTTTGTAGGTCTGGGCTTTTTCAACAATACCGACGACGATCTTGCCGACTTCTTCCAGGCTCTTCTGATCGTGGCGGAGTTGGAAGTTTTTTTCCTGGCGGCGTATTTCCAGAACCATCTTTATGATGTCCGTCATGCCATCGGCCTTGTCGACTCTGTCGAGCACGTTTGCAAGGCTCGACCAGCTCAGCACCGCCAGAAGGGCCGTGAGGCAGAGCACCACACCGAAGCCGATGCCAAGCTTCATTGCCAACCGCAGATTTTTCATCACAACCCTCCAGGATGATAGTGCTATCTTTACGATTTAAAGAGGAATGTTATCACGCTGCGGCGTTTAAATCAATATGGTTGGCTGAATCATATCGTTCTCTCGAGAACTTCTGTCCTCCATGGTTGACGAAGGGCACTGTCTTCCGTAGTATACCCCTGTATCAAGATATATCAATATATGAAGGTGGCGAATGGATCTGCTCCGCATGCACAAGGCGTTGGCCGACGAGACCAGGCTGCGGCTCATGGCCGTGCTGCTGGGCTTTGAGCTCAACGTCGGCGAGCTGGTCGGCGTTTTCGGCATGGGGCAGCCGCGCATCTCAAGGCATCTCAAGATCCTTGCCGAGGCCGGGCTTGTGGAATGCCGGCGGGAAGGGCTTTGGGCCTTCTACCGTGCCGCTGCCTCCGGTGATGCCCGCCGGTTTCTCGACAGCCACGCCGTGTTCCTGAACGCCATCCCCCAGTTCGCCCAGGATGGCGAACGCGCGCTTTCCGCCGTGCGCGAACGCGTGCTCGCCACGCGCCGCTTTTTCGACGCCGTGGCCGTGCAGTGGCGCGACCTCTCGCGCGAGGTTCTGGGCGATTTCGATCTGGCCGAGGAGCTGGCTGGCCGCCTGCACCCCGGCATGATCGCCGCGGACCTTGGCTGCGGCCCAGGCGAATTGCTCGCACGTCTGGCGGTTAACGCCCGGCAGGTCATCGGCGTGGACGGCTCGCCGCGGATGCTGGAGCTGGCCGCGGCGCGCCTGCCCGACCGGCCGAACGTGAGCCTGCGCCTGGGCGAGCTGGAACACCTGCCATTGCGCGAGGCCGAGGCGCAAGCGGTGACGCTCTCCCTTGTGTTGCACCACGTGAACGACCCGCAAGCCGCCCTGGCCGAGGCCCGGCGCGTGCTGGCCCCCGGCGGGGTGCTTCTTGTGGCCGAGTTCGACCGCCACGACAACGAGGCCATGCGCGTCAAATATGGTGATGCAAGGCTGGGCGTGGAGCGGCAAATGCTGTATGACTGGCTCCAAACGGCCGGGTTTGCGCTGCGCCGGATGGATGCTTTCCCCGTAAACCAAGGACTTACGGTGCTCATCGCCGAGGCGGCGATTGCCTAAGCCGAAGTCCGAGAACCATTTGGAGGATGACCCGATGCTCGCACTGGACCCCAAGTTGAAATTCCGCGTGGCCGACATGGCTTTGGCCGAATGGGGCAAGAAGGAGATGCAGCTCTCCGAGAACGAAATGCCCGGCCTCATGTCGCTCATCAAAAAGTACGGCAAGAAGAAGCCCCTCAAGGGGCTCAAGATCATGGGCTCCCTGCACATGACCATCCAGACGGCCATGCTCATCGAAACCCTTGCCGCCCTTGGCGCAGACCTGCGCTGGGCCTCGTGCAACATCTTCAGCACCCAGGACCATGCCGCCGCAGGCATTGCCGCCAACAAGACCGCGGCCGTGTTCGCCTGGAAAGGGGAGAGCCTGGAAGACTATTGGTGGTGCACCGAGCAGGCCCTCACCTGGCCTGACGGCTCCGGCCCTGATCTCATTGTCGACGACGGCGGCGACGCCACCCTCATGATCCACCAGGGCGTTAAGTGCGAGAAGAACCCCGCGCTGCTCAAGAAAAAGGTCGACAACAAGGAATTCCAGATCATCATGGACCGCCTGGCCGAAGGCTACAAGCTCGATCCCCAGAAGTGGACCAGGATCGCGGCCAAGATCCGCGGCGTTTCCGAGGAGACCACCACCGGCGTCCACCGCCTGTACGACATGGAGAAGAAGGGCGAACTGCTGTTCCCCGCCTTCAACGTCAACGACTCCGTCACCAAGAGCAAGTTCGACAACCTCTACGGCTGCCGCGAGTCGCTGGCCGACGGCATCAAGCGCGCCACCGACATCATGATCGCCGGCAAGGTCAGCGTCGTGGTGGGCTACGGCGATGTGGGCAAGGGCTGCGCCCAGTCCATGCGCGGCTTCGGCTCCCGTGTCATCATCACCGAGATCGACCCCATCTGTGCGTTGCAGGCAGCCATGGAAGGCTATGAAGTGATGCCCATGGAACAGGCCTGCGAGCTGGGCGATATCTTCATCACCGCCACAGGCAACTACCACGTCATTGGCGCCAAGCACATGCTCAAGATGAAGGACGAGGCCATTTTGTGCAACATCGGCCACTTCGACTCCGAGATCGAGATGGCGTTTTTGGAGACCAACCCAGAATGCCGCAAGCTTGAGATCAAGCCCCAGGTGGACAAGTGGACGCTGCCCGGCGGCAAATCGCTCATCGTGCTGGCCGAAGGCCGTCTGGTGAACCTGGGCTGCGCCACCGGCCACCCCAGCTTCGTCATGAGCAACTCCTTCACCAATCAGGTGCTGGCGCAGCTCGACCTGGCCGCCAACAAGTACGAGCCCAAGGTCATGATCCTGCCCAAGAAGCTGGATGAGGAAGTGGCGCGCCTGCACCTGGAGCGCCTAGGCGTGAAGCTGGACAAGCTGACCAAGCAGCAGGCCGACTACCTGGGCGTGCCGCAGGATGGCCCCTACAAGGCCGACCACTACAGATATTAAGAAGAACGGTCTCTCGTTTTCGGGGGGGGCTTTCCCCCCCTTCTCTCAAACGTCTGGGCAGGGCAAGTGATTTGCCCCGCCTCGCGGCAGGCCGCAGCAGTAATTCTAGCCGCGCCCTTCCTGTTCCAACTTGTTGATGAGCGCCTTGAGCATTTGCGCCTGTTCGGCCAGGTCGCCCACGGCCTTCGCCGCCTCGCTCATGGCCTGCGATGTCTCGCCGGAGATGATGTTCACCTGCTCGATGGAGCGGTTGATTTCTTCGCTGGCGGCGCTTTGTTCTTCGCTGGCGGTGGCGATGGACCGCACCTGGTCCGAGGCCGAGTCCACGAGGTGGACTATTTCCCCCAGCGCCGTGCCTGATTCCTGTGCCAGCGTCGTCGCGCCCTCAATGAGGTGCACGGATTTCTCGACGCTCTCCACGTTCATGCGCGTGCTCTTCTGTATCACGCCGATGGCGTCGCCCACTTCCTTCGTGGCGCTCATGGTCTTCTCCGCAAGCTTGCGCACCTCGTCGGCAACAACGGCGAATCCCCGGCCGGCGTCGCCGGCGCGCGCGGCCTCGATTGCCGCATTGAGCGCCAGCAGGTTGGTCTGGTCGGCTATGTCGGTGATGACGGTCATGATGCGGCCGATATCTTCGGCCTGCTTCCCCAGCAGTGCCATATCGCTCTTGAGCTGGTTGGTTTGCCCCTGCACGTTGTTCATGCTGGAGACGACCTTGCCCACGGTGCCCGCGCCTGCCTGGGCCTTGTCGCGCGCGGAGCCCGCTGTTTCCGCCGCCTGGCTGGCGTTCTTGGCCACCTCGATGACGGTGGCGGTCATCTCTTCCATGGCCGTCGCGGTTTCGCTCACGCGGGCGGCCTGGTTCATGGCGCCCCGGCTAGATTCTTCGATCTGCGCGGAGAGCTGCGTGGAGGCGGAGGTGACGACCTCGACGATGGATTCGAGCTGCCTGGCCGCCTGCAACATGCCTGCGCGGGTGGCGCGTTCCGCTTCGGCCTTGGCGGCCTCGGCCTCGCCCATGGCCTTGCGGGCCAGCTCGGTCTGCTGCTCAGCCTCGGTGGTCTTTTGCCGCGCAGTGCCGATCATCTCGCGCAGGCTGGTCACCATCTTGCGCAGGGAATCGGCCAGGCGCCCCAACTCGTCATCGCGTGAGACTTCGAGCGAGTGCTCCAGCTTGCCGGTGGCCACTTCCTCGGAGAACTGCACGCAGTTGTTCAGGTCGCGCAGCACATAGTTCAGAATGAGGATGATGGCCAGGCAGACCAGCAGGATGCCGAGCCCGCCGAAAATGGCGGCGTACAGGCGCACGTGGCCTGCCGCCTTGGCTATGTCGTCGGTGCTGACGGTGATGATGGCCAGCCAGCCGGTGACCTTGTCGCGAGTGAACACGGCGGTTTTTTCCTTGCCGCCATCCATGTAGCTCACCGCGCCGCTGTCCTGGGAGACCAGCTTCTTGCCCCAATCCAAATCGGCGAGCTTGAGCTTGAGGATCTGCCCCTTGTCCGGGTGGCTGAATACCACGCCGGTTTTGCTCGCCATATACGCATAGCCGCTTTGGCCGACCTTCACCGGGTCCACCATGTCCTCGGAAAACTTCCCGAGGTCCACGCGGGCATAGATGATGCCCACGATCCTTTCGCCGGACTTGAGCGGCGCGGCCACCATGAACACGGGTTTGTTGGTGACCCGGCTGATGATGGGCTCGGAGATGTTGGCCTCGCCGGAGATGGCCTTCTTGAAGTATTCCCTGTCGGAGAAGTTGCCCTTGGCTTTCGGGTCGTCGCCCAGCACGACTTCGCCGTTTTTGTCAAGGACGTTGACTCCCTGAATTGATTCATCGAACTTGGTCAGATCCACTAGCACCTGGCGGGCCTCGGTGAAGTTCTCTGCACTGGGGTCGTTGATTGCGCGTTTCACTTTGTCGTTGTGGGATTGCAGCACAACCGCCCCGCGCATGTCTCCCGCGAAGGAGCCTGCGCTGCTGGAAAGGTTGCGGGCAAGGACCTGCGAGGAGTTCAGCAGCTCGGACCAGAGCTCATCGGCAGCTTTTTTGGAAGAAAAATAGCTTGATAATGCCATGCAGACGATGACGGCCCCGATTGTGGGAAGAAGAAGCTTGGAACGCAGACCTGCTTTCATGATGCCTCCATAGGACTCAAAAATGAAGAGAGAGCCCAGCGCCGGGGAAACGCAACAGCTATGATTCTTGAGAATGTAAACGCTAGCATAGGGTTGGCGCTGTGGCAACCCTGGTTTGCAATAAATGCAAATGATTGCCACAGGAACAGGAGGCATGGCCGCAGCAATGCATACCGGCAACGAGGAAATGCAGGGGGCATTCGGCGTGCAGGCCGGATGTGTTCCGGGCAGTCCCTTCATAGTGGCGGCAATGATGGAGAAGCGCGGAACTGTTTGGATAGTCCGCGGCAAAGGGCGCGTCTTGCCGGTGATGGGGTTTGTGCTGGGCGATTATCTGGCGATGCCAGAATGGGGAGAGCTCAGCCCTTTGGGGCCAGCGCCAGGCGCTCCAGGTCCAGCTCCGCCAAGAGGTCGAGGAGCGGCCACGTTGCCGAGGTTGGGGTGAGGGTGGCCCAGTTCTGCGGGGGCAGGCCCAGATGCTTCCACGCGGCCATGATGGTGGTGAGTTCTTTTTCGGTGATGCCGGAAAGCACCACCGCACGCGGCAAGGGGCTGTCCTCCCCGTGGCCGTGTCCGGGGGCGGCGGCGAGAATCTCGCCCACTGTGCGGTCCATGTCGGCCCCGGTGGCAAAGACAACGGGCAGGTCGGCCAGGTGGAAGCGCTCCAGCATAGCCAGAAAAAGGTTCTGCTCCGCTGCGGTATAGCCGGAGGCCAGCGCCACCCGCGGGCCAAACAAGCGTTTTTTCGCGCTCTTGCCTATTTTCGAGAATCCGGAAGGAGACATGGTCCACCTGCCTGCGTGATGGCGTAGAAGCGGTTGGAGGCGTACGTGAGGCCGACGGCGAAGACCATGGCCCCCACGCCCATGGCGACGGAGAGTCTGCTCTCGGCGGTCAGGGCCAGGCGAATGAACAAGGTGGACAGCGCGAAGCCGGAGTTGCGGAATATTGCGTGGAACTCCGGCATATAACGCTGGGCAATGAGCACGATGAGGATGTCGGTGAAGATGAGCAGGGTGTAGAAGTCGTGGAAAATGTCGAAGGTGGGCTCGCCGCGCAGCAGCAGGATTCCGTCATACAGGCCCATGAACAGGAAGGCGGCCAGCACCAGCAGGGCGACAAGCTTTTTGGCGGTGATGAACTTCGCCAAGATGGTGGGCGCCCAGTGGCGGGGCGCGCAACGCTGAGCATATTTGTAGGCCCCCAGCAGCACGAACACGGCCAGCGCCCCGGCGCCGTAAACGCCCAGATTGATGATGACATCCGTGTGGCCGGTGATCTCTATGGGCACGGGCAGGTGGGTGAGTTCCTTGAAGGCGTTGCGCAGCAGGATGAGCGCCAGTATCTCGAACTGTTTGCCCACGGAGCGCGAGGTGGAGCGCGGCAGCGAGAACACCAGCTCCACCACCTCCAGCACCAGCACCAGGGTGAAGGTCTGGGTCACGGCGTCGAAGCGGTTCATCGAAATGCGGCTGGCCAGAAAGTCCGGCAGAAAGCCAAGGCTGTTCAGCTCGATGAGCCCGAGCGAAGCGATGAAAAAGAACACCAGCCCCTGTCCGACAAGGCGGTGCGTTTCATCGGATTCGGCATGGTGCTGCAACGTGTCGAAGAGCCGCACCAGCGGATATGTAAGTCTATTCATGTGCGATTATGGCCCGTTGGGAAAGATCAGACATCAAAAAGCATTTCCAGGTCGTCCCGCGTGAGCGACTTGAAGGCGGACTGGCCGGGGATGATGGCCTCGGCGACATCCTTCTTCATCTCCTGCAGCTTCAGAATCTTCTCTTCCACCGTATTTTGGCAGATCATCTTGTAGGCGAACACCTGACGCTTCTGGCCGATGCGGTGGGTGCGGTCCGTGGCCTGGTTCTCAACCGCCGGGTTCCACCACGGGTCATAGTGTATGACGTAGTCGGCCGACGTCAAGTTGAGACCGGTGCCGCCGGCCTTGAGCGAGATGAGGAAGATGGGTATCTCCGGCGTGTCGTTGAACTTGTCCACCTGCTCGAAGCGGTCCTTGCTGGAGCCGTCGAGGTAGGCGAAGGGCACCTCCCGGATTTGCAGCCAGGAGCGGATGATGTGCAGCATCTGCACGAACTGCGAGAACACCAGCACCTTGTGCCCGCCCTCGACGATGTCCGTCACGAGGTCCTTGAAGGCGTCGAACTTGCCCGAGGGCAGGTTGGTGTTGATGCCGGGGATGTCGAGCTTCAGCAGGCGCGGGTGGCAGCAGATTTGCCGCAGCTTCAGCAGCGCGTCCAGAATGGACATCTGGCTCTTGGCCAGGCCCTTTTCGTCCACGTCGCGCAGCACCTGCTCTTTGAGCTTGGCGGCCAGCGCGCCGTAGAGGTCG
>Ga0209800_10001779_pt1 | contig 20930 bp, 19 predicted proteins | sample Higcelweek8metaG_FD_187174 | JGI IMG/M metagenome (GOLD analysis project Ga0209800, IMG submission 187174) | Freshwater pond sediment microbial communities from the University of Edinburgh, under environmental carbon perturbations - High... | ecosystem: Environmental > Aquatic > Freshwater >...
ATTATAACCGGGTCGGGGTAATACGCCGGGTTGTCGACGACGATCATCGAACCATCTTCCAGGAAGAAGTGGTATTCGACGCTTGGCGCGGTCAGGATCAGCGACTGGTCGTATTCGCGTTCCAGGCGTTCCTGGACGATTTCGAGGTGCAGCAGCCCCAGGAACCCCGCGCGGAAACCCTGTCCCAGCGCGGTCGACGTGTCCTTGGTGTAAACCAGAGCGGCGTCGTTCAGCTTGTACTTTTCCAGCGCGTCGGCCAGTTCCAGGTAATCGTCGGTCGAAACCGGGTACAACGACGAAAACACGACCGGCTTCGATTCGCGAAAGCCTTCCAGTGCCACATCCGCCGGGTGGTCGTCCAGGGTTATCGTGTCGCCAATCTTTGTGTCCGCGACGGTCTTGACGCCGGCGATGATGTATCCGACGTCACCGGCGACAAGCTGCTTAACCGGCGTCCTGTTGATGTTGTATATCCCGACTTCCTCGATCCTGTGGACCGCACCGGTGGACATCATGCGCGCTGTGTCGCCGGCCTTGACCGACCCCGCGAATACCCTGGCGCTGGCAACCGCGCCGCGGAACGGGTCATAAAACGCGTCGAAAATCAGGGCCTGGAGCGGAGCCTCGGGGTTGCCCTTGTGTGGCGGAATCCTTTCGACCACGGCCTGCAGCAGTTCCGGGACGCCCTTGCCGGTCTTGGCCGAAACCAGAAGCGCTTCTTCCGGGAAAAGCCCCAGTTCCTTGTCGATCTGTTCCAGGCACATGTCGATGTCTGCGGACGGCAGGTCAATCTTGTTGATGACCGGGATGATTTCCAGGTTGTGTTCCATCGCCAGGAACATGTTGGCGACAGTCTGCGCCTGCACGCCCTGCGACGCGTCCACCAGCAGCAGCACGCCCTCGCACGATTTCAGCGCGCGCGAAACTTCGTATGAAAAGTCGACGTGCCCGGGTGTGTCGATCAGGTTCAGGAAGTACTGGTTGCCGTCGGCGGCCACGAAAGGCAGGCGCGCGGTCTGGCTTTTGATGGTGATGCCGCGTTCGCGTTCGATGTCCAGGTTGTCCAGGCACTGGTCGCGGAAGTCGCGATCGGCGACCAGGCCGCAGTGCTGGATAAGACGATCCGCCAGCGTCGACTTCCCGTGATCGATGTGGGCGATGATGCTGAAATTACGGACGTTTACCATTGCGAAGATCCCCAAAAGTTCGATTCAACCGACGCTGGATATCCGATGATTTTCCTTGGAAGCCCTGAAACTGGAATCGGTGTCGGGAATCAGAACTTCCAGCCGATACCGAAGTCCATCGCGAGGCCGCTGAGCAGGTGGTGGGAGTCCAGCGAATCGATGTAACCGCCGCCGGCCCAGCCGATTTCCGCGAAAACCGTGAACCCAGCTTTCGTCGCGTACATGACGCCGGGCATCGCACGGGCGACCCAGCCGTGGGACAGGTCGTTCTGGCTGAGCCCGTAGAGTCCGTAACCCACGTTAATCCTGACGTAAACGTCAAGGTTTTTGTCTTTCAGGAAGGGATAGCCGGCCCTGACGGACCCGGAAAATCCCACGAAGTTGCGCATGGAGCTGCCGAACGGGTTAGTCGGGTCGGCCGTCATGTAGACGTTGCCGTATTCGATCTGTCCGCCCAGGGCGATGTAGTCCAGCAGCGAATGTTCGGCGTACATGATGATGCCGCCGGTCGGGACCTGCAGGCGGCGCGTCACGCCCTCGGAGCGTTCATTTCCGTAAGCGATGTACTGGCCTTCGAAGCCGATGTTGGTGTCACCCTCGCGTGCCATCGCCGACGGGGCAAAAAGCATCACGGCCACGAATACAAAGGCCACTTTCCGAATCATCTGAAATCCCCTTATGAAGCCCGGGGTAAACCCCGCCCATGACAATCCGACGAATACTAATCGTAAAGACGGTTTCAAAGCAAGAGGAAACCCTTGCGTGTGAAACAGGTTTTTGTGCACGCGTCACGTAAGCACGGAAGGTGGCAGGTCGTATTGGCCGCGCCTTGTACGGGCGGATGAAAATCCGCCCGTTCGGAGGTCCGAGCCCCGCGAGGACCACCAACCGTCAGCCCGGGGCTGGAGGCGCAACGCGCCGCAAGCCCCGGGGACAGGGACAGGGTCAGGTTCAGGAACAGGTTCAGGGACAGGTCCGAGCCTTGCGAGGACCGCCCACGGTCAGACCGGGGCTGCAAGCCCCGGGACAGGGACAGGGTCAGGTTCAGGGACAGGTCCGAGCCTTGCGAGGACCGCCCACGGTCAGACCGGGGCTGCAAGCCCCGGGGACAGGGACAGGGTCAGGTTCAGGGACAGGTCCGAGCCTTGCGAGGACCTTCCACTGTAAGACCGGGGCCGCAAGCCCCGGGACAGGGACAGGGTCAGGTTCAGGGACAGGTCCGAGCCTTGCGAGGACCGCCCACGGTCAGACCGGGGCTGCAAGCCCCGGGGCGAGCGTGGTACCCCGTTTCACAAGGCCCGACGCCCCGGAGGGACGCACACATCCCGGATCGCCCGCGCCAACTTTGGACGCAGTTGCGCCTGACCGGCGCGTCGGCGGGCAGCACAATCCTCCGCATCCGCTCCGGATGTGCAGTCCCGCCTGCAACGCCCCGCTTTCTGTGCGGGCAATCCGGAAGGATGATGTTGGAATCTGATCAAACGAATCATACAATGGCGGCAGTCTGTCGGTCGGGGTGTGCGATGAAACGGTTGATTCCGGTGGTGGCGGTTCTGCTGGGGGCGGGCGTCGGGTGCGGGATCGGGTTCAACGGGAAAAGCAGTGAATGCGGCGGGTTTGAAACGGTGACGCGGGCGCTGGACAACAACCCTGACTGTGAGGACGAGGCGATGCACTTCACCTGGGACGCCGAATCCGGGGTCGTGCATTTCGTCCATGAAAACGTCGATTTCAACTGCTGCGGCGAACGCGATATCCATGTGTTCCATGAAGACGGCGTTTACGTCGTGTATGAAGACGAAAGTCCGGAGGGGCTCTTTGGCGGCCGTTGCAGTTGTTACTGCCTGTATGACATGGCAGTCGATTTCGACGTGGGCGACAACCGTGTCTTCAAGTTCCAGGTGGTGACGGACGTGTCCGATGACGACGAGCCGGAACATAAGAGTCCGATATGGGACATCGATGTCAGTTCCGGGGAAACGACAATCGTCCTCAGGGTAGACGTCGGTTGCTACTACTGAATCGTCAGACATCGCTTTCGCAGTCACTCGCAACATGCTTGGTTTTCACGGTGTTGAATCATAAGATTGGCCCGTCGCGGACAAGGAGTGCGGTGATGAACAAGCTGTCGGGGCTGGTGGCGGTTTTGCTGGTATCTGCCGGGGGCATCGGTTGCCAGGACATCGGGGTCAACGCGGCGATCAGCGAATGCGGCGGGTTTGAAACGGTGACGCGGGCGCTGGAAGAAAACCCGGACTGCGGGGACCACAGGCTGCTGCTGACGGTGGACGCGGACGCCCCCGATGTCGTTCATTTCCTTGATGAAAACGTCTGGTTGAACTGCTGCGGCGAACACACCATCAGGGTGTACGTCGAACAGGGCGTTTACGTCGTGTACGAAACGGACGAACCGGAAGGCACGTTGTTCGGCGGGGCCAGGTGCGGGTGCATGTGCCTGTTTGATTTCGCCGTTGATATCCCTGACGTCGAATATTCGATCATTTCGGTGCGCGTCGTCCTGGACGTGACCGATGACGACGAACCGGCGGAAACCGTCTGGGAAGGCGACGCCGATCTGACGCACGGCGCGGCTGAAGTGCTGATCCGGGAAAACGTCGGCTGGTGCGATATCTGAATTTCGGGTGGTGGGCGGTCCTCCAGGGCGTCGGACCTCGGAATATGACAATGCGATGAACCCGGGGCTTTCAGCCCCGGTCTGACAGTGTTCGGACCTCGCAGGGCTCGGACCTGTCCCTGTCCCCGACCCTGTCCCTGACCCTGTCCCTTTCCCCGACCCTGTCCCCGACCCTGACCCTGTCCCCGTTCCTGACCCTGACCCTGTCCCTGTACCTGACCCTGACCCTGTCCCTGTACCTGACCCTGACCCTGTACCTGACCATGTACCAAAATATCACCGTTTGAATACCGCCAACGTGATGTAAAATCCGACGTGCGGCCGTCAGTTGGGACGGCCACAGTCAACGCCGGAGGCATCAATGGGCGCGCCCGTCACGCAGACCGCTTTTACTGAATTTCCGCTGATTTCGAAGGGCAAGGTTCGCGATATTTACGACCTCGGGGAACATCTGCTGATCGTGGTCACCGATCGCCTGTCGGCGTTCGACCACATCCTGCCGCAGCCGATCCCTCAGAAGGGACGCGTCCTGAACCTGATGTCGAAGTTCTGGTTTGAAATGACCGCGGACAAGATTGGCAACCACATGGTTTCGACCGATGTGGCCGATCTGCCGGCAAGCCTGCACAAGCACGCCGACGTCCTGGAAGGTCGCTTCACGCTGGCGCGCAAGGCGAAGATGGTTCCGGTGGAGTGCATCGTCCGCGGGTACCTGTCGGGGTCGGGCTGGAACGATTACAAGCGGACCGGCGCGGTATGCGGGATCAAGTTGCCGGAAGGCCTGCAGGATTCCAGCAAGCTGCCGATGCCGCTGTTCACGCCTTCGACCAAGGCCGAGTCCGGCCATGACGAAAACATCAGCTTCGATCAGGCCGTTGAAATCGTCGGGGCAGATACGGCGGCGAAGATTCGCGACGCGGCGCTGCTGCTGTACACGACCGCGGCCGATTACGCGCTGACCAGGGGAATCATCATCGCGGATACGAAGTTTGAATTCGGGTTCATCGACGGCGAACTGATCGTGTGCGACGAAGTGCTGACGCCGGATTCAAGCCGGTTCTGGCCGGCCGCGTCGTGGGCGCCGGGAAGGGCTCAGCCGTCGTTCGACAAGCAGTACGTCCGGGATTACCTGCTGGGCATCGGATGGAACAAGGAACCGCCAATTCCCAACCTGCCCGACGAAGTCGTCGCGAACACATCCGCCAGGTACGTTGAAGCGTATAGGCTGTTGACCGGCCGGACGCTGTGATTTCGCAAAATCCCGGGGCTAGCAGCCCCGGTCTGACGGTGGGCGGTCCTCGCAGGGCTCGGACCTGACAATGTTGATGGCGTTGTTACCCGGGGCTTGCAGCCCCGGTCTGACGATGTGCGGTCCTCGCAAGGCTCGGACCTGACCCTGTCCCTGGTCCCGTGCCTGTACCTGTACCTGACCCCGTACCTGTCCCCGTCCCTGACCCCGTACCTGACCCCTGCACCACGAATTCTATATTCACGCGTCGGTGCGGGCCGCAAGCAACGGCGAAAATTTGGATTTCATGTCCGGCGTGAACGCGATGACGCGGTTGCGGCCCTGATCCTTGGCGGCGTACATGGCGATGTCGGCCGCGTCGACAAGTCTTTCCGGGTCGCTCGCGTCGTCGGGGAAGACCGCGACTCCGATTGAAACGGTCAGGCGGCCGAGCGGTTGTTTGTTTTCCCCGAAAAAGTCTTCTTCTTCAACGCGTGACCTGATCGATTCGGCAATGTCGATGGCGCCATCAAGGTCGGTGGTGATCAGTATCGCCGCGAATTCCTCGCCCCCGTAACGGCAGGGTATGTCGGTGACGCGCAGGCGGTTGCGCATGATTTCGCCCAACTTGGCCAGCACGGCGTCGCCGGCGGGATGTCCGTGGGTATCGTTGTAATGCTTGAAATGGTCGACATCCAGCATCAGCAGTGCGAATTGCAGCGAATCGCGCTGGCTTCGACGGATTTCCTGCTTCAGGGCGGTTTGGAAAGTGCGCCGGTTGCCAAGTCCGGTCAGTTCGTCCGTGGCGGCGAGTTCCTGCAGGCGCGAATTTGCCTTTTCCAGTTCCCATGTGCGTTCCCGCACGGTTTCTTCAAGGTTCGTCGTGTGCGTCTGTATTTCGTCGGCCATTTCGTTGAATGTCGCGGCAAGCCGCCCGATTTCGTCCAATCGCCTGACGGGAACACGGTGTGCCATGTCGCCGGCGGCAAATCGTTCCGTTGCCGTGGTCAGGGTCCTGATCGGCCAGATAACGCCGGCGCTGACCATCGCGATCATGATGACCGTGAAAATCAGCAGGAACAGGCCCGCGACGATCATGGACCTGACGATGAGTGGAAAGATGTTGGCCTTCACGCGGTCGATGTCCATCCCGCCCACGACCGTGCCCCACCGGATTCCATGCCTTCCGGTGATCGATGTCTGGACCGGCGTGCTTACCAGGAAAATGTTGTGCCCGCCGACGCGGACGTACTGGCGAAGGGGAGCGTCGGCGGCACCGGCCCGGGTGATGAATTCGTTATCGACAAGGGTTTCGTAGCCGGTGGTGATTTCGCGCGTCGCGATACGGCCTGACCTGTCCAGGATCACCGCGAACACGATGCCCACGTTTCCTTCCCGGGAATCGCGGACAGTCGTAAGGCCGGCGTCCATGCCTTCCAGCGAATTGGATGCGAGGTCGTTGCGTGCGACCTGCGCGACCCCGTCGACAAGGGCCACGGTCCGCAACTCTGCTTCCCGCACCAGGTTGTAATAGAAGCCGCGCGCGATGAAAACGGTCGTGCCACCGACCGATGCCACGATCATCAGTATCGCCGTAAGAATGACCTTCTTCCTGAAACTCATTCCTCTACCTCGCCGACGTTCAGCGAGTCCACTTCGTTCATTACTTCCCCGATCGACAGATACACGGATTCATCGGTTTCGATCCAGCCGGCCATCAGGTCGTGCGCCCCCAGGATCGCGCGTTCTTCCGGTGTGCTGAGATCCAGTTCAAGGAAGGCATTGCCGATACGACGCGAAAGCTCGGGTGCCAGATCCGCCGAAACAACCAGCGGTTCGGACGCGATTCGCCCGGCAACCGCGAGGATGGCGATGCTGGAAAGGTCCGCGTCGCCGGTCCCGGCGATTCGCAGGGCGTCGGTAAAAGTCGCCCCGGCATCAACGGTCTTCTGCTGGACCGCGATGATGGTTTCGCGGTGGCTGCCGGTAAAAACCGGCTCGTAATCGCGCCAGGGAACCATGCCTTTCCCGGCAAGGAATCGTGCGGCGTAGATGTAACCGGAAGCCGATCGGGGTGATGAAAATGCGATGCGTTTGCCCCGGAGTCCTTTGACCGACCGGATCGATGAATCGCGGTGGACAATCAGGTCCGCGTCATAAAACACCGATGTGCCGTAAACGGTCGAAGCGACCAGCGTCAGGCAGGGCATGACCTTCCTGGCCCTGATGAATTCAGCCGGTGGAATCAAGGCGGCCTGCAGCCGGCCGTTCTGAAGCCCTTCTGTGAATTCGTTGTAATTCCGGATTGACACGAAGCTCAGAGGTCGCCCGATGCGCTGGGAAAGCCAGGCGGCCAGTCCGGGAAGCGAAGACGTCCCGTATTCGTCGACACCGCTGATGGATTCTGGAAGTCCGACGGCGATGATCCCGGGGTTCGCGCTGCCGGGAAGGCACAATGGCGCCGGTGCGGGACGTGCGGAAAAGTTGTCGCGTGTTTTATCCGGCCGGCCGTCAGGACCGGCGCAACCAGGGACCGCAAGGACGGCCCAGAGCGCCAGCGCGGACAGGATCTTTCGAGGTGTCACCGTCACGACCGAAACAAGCCCCCCGGCGTTGACCGAACCCAATAAGTGACTTGGCTGACATAAGTACAGCATTATCGGAATAAGTTCAACCAATTCAAGGAACAAGGCGTCCGGCTGCCCGAATGTCCTTGACGGGGCCGGTGCCGGACAATAACCTAGGCGCGGCACGGGCGCGGTCGGTTAAATTTGATGTTCACCAGGCGTATTTCGATCCTTGCGGGACATTTCGGAAGCGGCAAAAGTGAAGTGGCCGTCAACTACTCGATGGGCCTCGCGGCTGAGGGTGTTCCCGTTTCCCTGATCGACCTTGACGTGGTCAAACCGTACTTCCGATCCCGTTCGGCGCGCGATCAGCTCCTGGCCGCCGGTGTCGAGCTTGTCGCGCCGTCCGGCGAAAACTACTACGCGGATCTGCCAATAATAATCCCGCGCGTGCGGGCGCTCTGCCAGGACAAGAACCGTCGCATAGTCATGGACCTTGGCGGTGACGAAGCCGGGGCGCGCGTCCTGGGATCGCTTGCCGACGTGGTAGACCCGGCGGAAGTAGAAACGGCGGCCGTCGTCAATTTCAGGCGCCCGCTGACCCCGGATCCCGCGGCGGCCGTCGCCATGATTCGCGGCATCGAGGGGTTCGCCCGGCTTCGCGTGTCGGGCATCATCGCGAATACACATCTGATGAACTTCACGACCCCGGAAATCGTGCGCGCCGGATACGTGATGGCGGTGGAAACTGCCCGTCTTGTCGGCACGAAAGTAATGGCGGTCTGTGTTCCTTCCGTGCTAAAGGATGATTTCGAGGCCGATGAATTCGACTGCGAAATCTTCCCGATATCCCGGGTGATCCGGACGACTTTCGCCGCCGACACAAACCCGGAATCCTTGTCAGACCAGGGTTTCGCAACGTCGCCCGGCCGGGCCCCCGGGCCAGCCGGAAACGCCGTCGAGGGTCGTTACGGTGTGCGAAAGGTCGGCCCGTTGTTTGTTCCGGCGGCCATGCCGGACGAGGAAGGTTAGGACATGCCCAGAATCGACGTGAACCGTGAGCGATGCAAGGGATGCGAGCTGTGCGTTAAAGCCTGCCCGCAGGGCGTCCTGGCGATTGGCCAGGAAATGAACGGAAAGGGGTACTTTTTCGTGAAGCTGGCCGAACCGACGAAGTGCCTCGGTTGCAGGCTCTGCTGCATCACATGCCCGGACGTGGCGTTGTCCCTGAAGGTCAACGGCACGATGTACCACTATTTCAGGTATTGACCGTCAGGTCGTGAAACTGTGAAAGGTCCGCCGGCGGACCGCAGGGGTTTTCAATGGCCAGGAAACTGATGAAAGGTTGCGAAGCGATCGGCGAAGCAGCCATCCGTGCGAACTGCACACTGTTCTTCGGGTACCCGATCACCCCGCAGAACGAAATTCCCGAATACATGTCGCGCAGGCTGCCTGAAGTGGGCGGCACATTTGTGCAGGCCGAAAGTGAAGTTGCCGCTTCCAACATGCTTTACGGGGCCGCTGGCGCTGGCGAGCGTGTTTTCACGTCGTCGTCCTCGCCAGGTATCAGCCTGATGCAGGAAGCGGTTTCGTACATGGCCGGGTCGCAGCTTCCGGTCGTGATCGTCAACATCATGCGCGCCGGCCCCGGGCTTGGCGGCATTCTTCCGTCGCAGGCCGATTACTTCCAGGCCACCAAGGGCGGTGGGCACGGCGATTACCGCCTGCTGGTGCTTGCGCCGTCGTCGGTGCAGGAAGCCGCGGACCTGGTGCAGGACGCGTTCGACCTGGCCGATTATTACCGCAACCCGGTGGTGATCCTGGCAGACGGCCTGATCGGCCAGATGATGGAACCGGTCGAATTCAAGGAAGATCGCCAGCCGTGCAAGCCGCTGCCAGTCAAGGACTGGGCGACCACGGGCTGGAAGGGCGACGGGCGTCCGCGCGCGATCGTCAATTCGCTGTTCCTGGACCCGACGCTTCTGGAACACCATAACGAAGCGTTGACCGCCAAGTACGACGTCATGGCCAGGGACGAAGTCCGCTCGGCCGAATACTTCACGGATGAAGATTACGACCTCCTGGTCGTCGCGTACGGCTCGGTCGCGCGCGTGTGCCTGAGCGCCATCAGGCAGCTTCGCACCGAAGGGAAGCGGGTCGCGCTGGTTCGTCCGATCTCCCTTTACCCGTTCCCGTCCGAAGTGGTGGACAGGGCCGCGAAGAAGGCCGGACGCGTGCTGGTCGTCGAACTTTCGACCGGCCAGATGATCGAAGACGTCAGGCTGGCGGTCGGCAAGGAAATGCCGGTCGCGTTCCACGGCAGGACTGGCGGGAACCTGGTGACGCCGGACGAGGCGCGCGAAAAGATCCTTGCCCAGCTCGCCCAGAAGGAGGCGTCGAAATGAGGGACAGCAACGCATTCAATTACCCGCAGGGTTTGAACGAAGTCGTCACGCATTACTGCCCGGGTTGCACCCACGGCATCATCCACCGGATGATTGCGGAAGTGCTGGACGAACTGGGCGTCCGCGAACGGACGGTCGGCGTTTCGCCGGTCGGCTGCGCGGTCCTTGCGTACAACTACTTTTCGACCGATTACCAGGAAGCCAGCCACGGGCGTGCCCCGGCGGTCGCGACCGGCATCAAGCGCGCGCGTCCCGACCTGATGGTGTACACGTACCAGGGCGACGGCGACCTGGCGTCGATCGGCATGGCGGAAATCATTCACGCGGCGAACCGCGGTGAAAAGATAACGGTCGTGTTCGTCAACAACGCGATTTACGGCATGACCGGCGGCCAGATGGCCCCGACCACGATGCCCGGCCAGGTGACAAGCACGTCCCCGCGCGGTCGTGACATCGCGGGCGCCGGACACCCGATCAGGATGGTGGAGCTGATTTCGACGCTGCGCACCCCGGCCTTCGTGGCGCGCGGCACGGTCGTCAGGCCGCTGCAGGCCATCCAGACCAAGCAGCTCCTGCGCGAAGCCTTCACACATCAGATGGAAGGCCGCTGCTTCAGCATGGTCGAAATCCTTTCCACCTGCCCCACGAACTGGGGCATGCCGCCGGCCGAAGCGCTGACGTGGCTGGAAAAGAACATGATGCCGTACTACCCGCTGGGCGTTTTCAAGTCGCCGGAAGAGGGTATCGACAGGGCTCCCGCGCCGTTGTGCGCGCTGTGACAGGGGGATTTGAATGCAGCACGATATGATATTCGCCGGATTCGGCGGCCAGGGCGTCCTGCTTATCGGAAAGATGATCGCGTACGCGGGGCTGGCAAGCGGCAAGGAAGTCTGCTGGCTGCCCTCCTACGGTCCGGAAATGCGCGGCGGCACGGCCAACTGCACGGTCGTCGTTTCGGATGACGTCGTCGGTTCCCCGGTCGTGGCGACCCCGTGGGCGGTTGTCGCGATGAACCTGCCGTCGCTGGACAAGTTCGAGCCGACGGTGGCGAAGGGCGGCGTCCTGCTGGTCAACACGTCGCTGATCAACCGGCCGGCGGTCCGCACCGACGTCCATCTGGTCAATGTCGCGGCTAATGAAATCTGCAACGAACTCGGCAATCCGAAGGGCGCGAACATGGTCACGCTGGGTTGCTTCGTTGGCGCCACGGACGTGGTGCCGGTCGAGCAGATTGAAAAGTTGATCCGTGAAACGTTCGCGAAGAAGCCGGCGCTGGTTGACGTGAACGTTGAATGTTTCAGAAGGGGCCTGGAAGTCGGCCGTTCACAGAAGGCGGTTTGATTATGAGCGATGAAAAGGTAACGGTTTACAGGGTCAACCAGGAGCTGTGCATCGGTTGTCACCGGTGTTTCCGGGTTTGCACGTACCGGGCCGTCAGCGGGAATCCGAAGGAAAAGCACTCGATCGACGTGGCGAAGTGCATGGCGTGCGGCGCCTGCCTCGCCTGTCCCAAGGAAGCAATCAGCACGACCACTGTCGACGCGTCCGCCAGGACGTTCGAAATCAAGTGGGTGGGCTGCGTGGAATGCGGGACTCCGGTCATCACGGAAGAACAGGCTGCCTGGGGCGCCGCCCGCAAGGGTGTCAATCCGGACGCGTTCAAGCTTTGCGATGAATGCAAGCGGCGTGCGATGGTAAAGACGGCTGGCGGACTGATGGGGATTTAGGGCGGATTTTCATCCGCCCGTACAGGGGAAGGCGGATTTTTGTCCGCCCCCACCAGATACGGCGGATGTTGAGGTTTTGTGATGGATAGCATGTTCAGGGTGGTTCCGGAATTGTGCATCGCCTGCGGCAAATGCGAACTGGCCTGTGCGTTCGCGCACGGCAAGGACGGCATGCCCGGCGTCAGCAGGATCAGGATTTACAAGCGCGGCCTTGAAGCCGGGATTCCGATCGTGTGCCTGCAGTGCGGCAACGCGGCCTGCGCGGCTGCCTGCCCGGTCAGCGCGATCAAGTGGAACGACAAAACGGGCGCGCTGGAAGTCGACCGCGCGAAGTGCGTCAACTGCCATATGTGCGTCGCGGCATGTCCGTTCGGCAACATGGTGGCGGAACCGGTGGAACCGTGCGTCGCGAAGTGCGACCTGTGCGGCGGCGCGCCCAAGTGCGTGGCGTTCTGTCCGACCGGCGCGATCGCGTATCTTCCGGCCGCTGTCGCCATGCGGCACCCGGACGACGTCGCCCGCCGCTGATCCTTCCCGCGGAAGGGCTGCAAGGAGGACGGTTTGCGCAAGTCATTTGTGTCCATCTTCCTGTCGCTCCTGATTTGTGTTCCGGTTTTTGCCGCACCCGCCGATCGCGTCGAACAGCTTCTGGACGTTCTTGTCACCGCCAATTTCAACGATGATTTCGCGGGCGCCGGGCAGGCGCTGACCGCCCTGGTGGAATATCAGCGGACATCCGGAATCGAGCCGTCGGGGCGGATGGCCGTCATCCAGATGCGCGAAACCCAGGCGTTTGCCGCGAAGCTTGAAGCGCGCGTGAAGGGTTACATCGACGGCGGGCTGCCGGTGCTTGCCAGGCTGGAGTTGTCGAAGTTCGCCGACGTGCTGCGGTTTGAACCCGCGGGCGCCGCCAGGTACAGGGCCATGTCGGAAGTGGTGGACCAGGCCGGCGGGGCGTTGTGCGAATCCCTTCAACAGGAAGCCGCCACGCACCCGGGCATCCTTTCAATCGCCAACGGCATCTGCGCCGGTTTCGGCAGGCTTGTATCCGATGCTCCATCGTCAGCCGGGGGTGCCCGGGCGGCGGGCCTGGTTCCGCCACCCGTGGGTGGCCTGGCGGTCAAGGGCGAAGTCGGCGGATTCGTCGACACTGCGTCCATTACGGGCGCGATTGAACGCACGATCGGTTCGGGCCCGCTGGTGGGGCAGGGCGGGACGCTTTCCCTTGCCATCGTGGTATCCGGGAATTCCGTGTCGACGACAACCGGCGCGCCCGGGCAGTTCCCGTTTCAGTACGCGGTCGAGGTGCCGTACGCCGAAATGGAGGAATACTGCCAGTGGGTTGAAGAAACGAAACTGGAAACGGTTGTCGAGGGCGCCGTCACGAAGACGGTCAAGCGCACCACCAGGACCTGCAACAAGTCGCAGCGGCCGGTTGACAAGGTCAGGGTTGAACCGCGTACCGTAATGCTTGACGGAACAGCATGGAAACAATCCGTAATCTGGCAGTACCGCGTTGCGTTTGACGATGGTGACGGGTGCGGCGGGACGCAGACGTTCGACGGCCGCGATGTCTACAACGACTTCGAACACAATCTTTCCGACCCGGCCATCGGGCTTGCCCCCGATCCTAAGGCGATCCGCGGGGCGGGTGCCATCGCGACCGATGTGGCGGGTCGCATTGCCGGCTGGCTCGTGGAAGCTGAAAGTTCGTGCCTGCGTCGGCGCTGGTGCGGCGATGGGACCGGATCCGCGGATCTGGAAACAACGATTCGATGCGCGGCCCTCCCGGGTGGTGATCCGCGGGCCGTGGACACGGTAATCGGCAGGCGCTTCGGCGTGTCCGTTGCCGAGTTGCTGGCCTTCATGGGGCGCAATCCCTGACAAGGGTTTTTCATCAATTCCGGGCACGTCGATCAACCACGAAATCTGTTCAGAAATCAGGCTTAGGCGATCCGAAAGGTTGACCTGCAGTTTCTTTGCAACTAATAATCCGGGATTAAATCGGCTGGTGCACCGGGTTGATGTTCCCTTCAGGCAAGGGCGGGACTCTATGTCGTTCGAAATCAAGGGGTTTCAGAAGCTGATGGACGTTTTCGGCGGCGGGTCAGGCACGACCCCGGTCGGCGCGGCCCCGGTACACCCCCAGCGACCCGATCAGGTCGGCCGGATGATAGCTGGGCGGTTCGAAATCGTCCGCGAAATCGGGCGTGGCGGCGTCGGCCTTGTCTACCAGGCCGTGCAGACCTCGATGAACCGTCCAGTCGCCGTCAAATTGCTGACACCCGACAACACCGGCGACAGCGATGCCCGCGCGCGTTTCCGTCAGGAAGCCGCCGCCATTTCAAGGTTGAAGGACCCGCACACGGTCAGCGTGTTCGACTTTGGCGAGGACGAAACCGGCGAACTGTTCCTGGTGATGGAGCTGCTGGAGGGCCTGCCGCTTTCCAGACTTCTTCGGGATAAGGGGCCGCTGCCGCCGTCCGATGTCACGGTGATCGCGGGCCAGATACTTGATTCGCTTTCGGAAGCCCACGCGGCCGGGATTCTTCACCGCGACCTGAAGCCCGATAATGTTTTCGTCCTGTCCCAGCCGGGTGACCGGATCTTCGTCAAGGTCCTGGACTTCGGTCTTGCCCGGATGATGGATGAAACGCTGGACAGGCGCACTTTCCCGGGCATCGTGTTCGGGACGCCGGCCTACATGTCCCCGGAACAGGTGCTGGGGCACGAACTTGACGTGCGTTCCGACCTGTATTCAGTCGCGGTGATCATGTTTGAGTTGCTTACCGGAACCCTGCCGGTCCGGGGCAAGACGGCACTGGAACTTGGGATACGTAAAACGCGTCTGCAGCCACTCAGACTTGAAGACGCGAACCCAAATCTGGATTATTCGCCGGGCGCGCACGTCTTTTTCCAGCGCACCCTGGCATTGAACCCGGCCCTGCGGCCCTCAAACACGGAGGAATTCAGAGCGCTCATGACCAAGTCATTTGACAGGAAGCCTGCGGGCGGGCGTGGCGGTCGCCGCCAGCTTCACGATATTTATCATGCTGCACCGTCACTGCCGGAGCACGCCGCGCCGTTCAACCGCGACGGGACCGAGATTCTGGAAGAACGGCAGCAGCGACCAGTCCAGACAAGGAACGTCAAGACGATACCGCAGCCGACGGTTTCCGAGCCCACGTTTATCGACGAAGCGTTGAAGCGTGAAAAGCAGCAGGCCAGGACGGCCGGGGTTATCGGAGTGGGGCCGCAGGTTCCCGGCGATCGCCGCAAGGCGCGCCGCGGGTCCAAACTTGCCGGCGTCCGGTGCATGTACGACGGGGAAGAGCATCTTGCGACGGCGACCGACCTCAGCGCGACCGGGGCTTTCATCAGTTCGACGTGGCTTCCGATATCGGGCCATCGCCTGACGATACTGTTCAAGTACCCCGGCGGCCGTGACTGGGCGGTTTCGATCCTGGCCGAAGTAAGCCGCGTGTGCACCGGCCCTGGCGCGCGCGGTGAGGTCCGCGGCTTTGCCGTTTCCTGGCTGAAGCTGCGCGCCGTCGGCGACATCGATACCGTTTACGCCTTCCTGAACGAAACGCTGGGTATCCACAAGGACCCCGTCGCGCCCCAATCCCCCAACAACAATCAGTGGGAGTTCATCTTCGAAGCCGGCGGGCTGGGGTAGGGCCAGTATCGCCCGTTCAAGACTTTTCCTGTCTGGTAATGTTTGAAACTTTCAGAAAATGAAAGTATCATGCATTACATGCAAACGCTTACAGAAATTCTGGTTCGCGAAAAGATGGCCGGGCGGGTAATTACCGACGCCCGGATTGCCCGTTTTGTGGATGGTTCGCCGCAGCGCCGTTACAACCTGGTCAACCGCGCAGTGAAGGCGGGGGAACTCGTAATCCTTCGTCGTGGCACATACCTGTTGTCAGGGCTGATGGCCGAACGCTATCCGCATCCCTTTGTCATCGCGCAGGCCATTCGGCCCGGGTCGTTCGTGTCGATGGAAAGCGCGCTCGGCTTTCACGGGTTGATTCCCGAGGCCGTTCCCATGACGCTATCCGTTGCGCCCGGCCGGCGTACGCTGACCGTTACCAACGATTTGGTCGGGCGATATAAGTTCGTGCCGCTCGCCCTGCGGCGCGGGCACTTCCTGGAGGGAGTTGGACGATATGAATTTTCCCTTCAGCATGCACTTGTGGCGGAACCATTGCGGGCCATGCTCGATATAGTTGCAATGCGACGACTGGAGCCTGCGGCGATGACGGATTTCGTGGCTTCGATGCGTATTGATCTGGACGAGCTTGGGCCTGTCGAACCCGGCTTCTGGGAAGCAATGTCCGAAACGTACCTGCACATCCGGATGCGCCGGTGCATTGAGGCCCTTCGCGAGGAACTGCGGCAATGATTGAGTTGATTCAGAAAAGACTTTCGGCGTACGCGGTTACGAACGCTATTCAGGAAGAACAGGCGCTGAGGGAAATACTTCAGTCGGTCGTTCTGTACGCGTTGTGGCGGGTCGATTTCTTCAAGACGGCCGCGTTCCAGGGCGGAACCGCCTTGCGGATCCTGCACGGGCTTCCGCGGTTTTCGGAGGACCTGGACTTTATCTGTTTGAAGCCGGCCCCGGCTTTTCAATGGTCCGAATACTCGACGCCGCTGATGGATGTTCTGGCCGAATTTGGAATCCATTGCGAGTTTGTGGATCGCGGTCGCATGGATCAAGCGGTGCGCGCGGCGATTATTAAGGACGATTCCTTTGCCGGACAGTTGGAGTTTTCGTTTTTTGGCGGGGATGCGCGGCGAAAGCAGAAGGTGAAGCTTGAAATCGATACCAATCCGCCGCCGGGTTACGGTTTCGAGTGGCTTCCTGTCGATTTCCCCGTGGACTTCGAGGTGTGCGCGCAGACCCTCCCATCAAATTTCGCGTTGAAGCTGCATGCCTTGCTTTGCCGACCCTACCTGAAGGGAAGGGACTGGTTCGATTTTGGCTGGTATTGTCGGCAGAAGACGGTGCCAGACATCGATCTGCTTGCCGGTGCCATTCGTCAACTCGGTCCGTGGGCGGGCCAGGACATCAGAGTGGACCAGAAATGGCTGGTGAACGCGCTGGAAGGTAAGGTTCGGTCAATTGACTGGCCGATGGCGGCCCTGGACGTTGAGCCATTTCTTCAATCAGTCGAAGTGCCGGGTTTGAAGCTGTGGGGAACGCCATTTTTTGAAGACAAGGTGCGGACGCTGGCGCGGATTCTTGAACACAATCGGTAACGGCGAATGAAAATTCGCCCGCGCAGCTGCAGGTAGTAAGGAATTCGTAGTGTGCAAGGTCCACGATATCCCACGGCCGTTGGCCATGGGCTCACGGTGTTGAACGTCCCTCGCTACGCTCGGGCCTCGGAGATCATGTGATCGATCGGGGTGGGGCTACATGTAGTAACTGATCATTTCCTGCAGGGATTTCGCGCGGATTTTCGGGGCCTGGCCGGCCTGGCCGAACTGCACCATGCGTTCCATGACCAGCTTCTGCATCGCGTCGCGGGCCGGGGCGAGGTAATCGCGCGGGTCGAACTTTTCGGGGGTTTCCGCGAAGACCTTGCGGATGGCGCCGGTAATCGCCATGCGGCTGTCGGTGTCGACGTTGATCTTGCGCACGCCGCTGCGGATGCCGCGCTGGATTTCTTCGACCGGCACGCCGTACGTCTGCTTCATCTTGCCGCCGTAAGCGTTGATGATGTCCTGCAGGTACTGCGGAACCGACGAGCTGCCGTGCATGACCAGGTGAGTGTTCGGCAGGCGCGCGTGGATCTTTTCGATCTGCGCCATGGCCAGAACCTCGCCCGTGGGCCTTTCGGTGAACTTGTACGCGCCGTGGCTGGTGCCGATGGCGACGGCCAGCGCGTCCACGCCGGTCTGTTTCACGAATTCGGCGGCTTCTTCCGGGTCGGTCAGCATCTGGCTGTGGTCCAGCTTGCCTTCGAATCCGTGGCCGTCTTCCTTTTCGCCCATGCCGGTCTTCAGGTTGCCAAGCATGCCCAGTTCGCCTTCAACGCTGACGCCTTTCTGGTGGGCGGCTTCGACAACGGCCCTGGTGACTTCGACGTTGTATTCGAAGCTGGCCGGGGTCTTGCCGTCATCCATCAAGCTGCCGTCCATCATGACCGACGTGAAGTCGTTGTTGATGGCGCTGACGCAGGTGGAAATGCTGTTGCCGTGGTCCTGGTGCAGGACGACGGGGATTTCCGGGTACAGTTCGACGGCGGCCAGCATCAGGTGGCGCAGGAACGCGTCGTTCGTGTACTTCCGGGCACCGCGGCTGGCCTGGATGACCACCGGGGACTCGGTCGCGCGCGCCGCTTCCATGATTGCCTGGATCTGTTCCATGTTGTTGACGTTGAAAGCGCCGACGCCGTAATTGTTTTCAGCCGCGTGATCAAGAAGCTGACGAAGTGAAACCATTGGCATAATTCAATTTCCTCGACGAAAGAATGAACGATTCGCACGCCCGCGGACCCGCGGGAACGGACGCAATTATGTGCAAAACTGCGGGGATTGCAATAACCCGACGGGTTCGACCGCGCAAACACTATTGACAACCGTGGGTCATCCCGGCAGGCTGAAAGGTCCAGCCAGATCAGGTGGTTTCATGTCCTGGCAGTTATTGCGCACGGCCTGTGCCGTATCTTTAATTATCGCAATCGGGTGCGGCCCCGCGGGTGAAACGGTCCCCACCATCCAGGGCGCCTTGACTGGCGTCAACGTGGAAGACCCTGACGATCGCTGGTTTTCAATGAATACGTTCCCGGGGGCTGGGGCGGCCGGTGCCGGCGTGGCGGAGGTCTACAGGAAGGGGGATTATCTATACGTTGGCGGCCTTTTTAAGATTGTTGGTAACGTGGCGGCTTCCAATATTGCTCGTTTTCAGATTTCGACCGGTGAATGGACTGCGCTCGGGGCCGGACTGAATGGTGTTGTTGATGCCATTGCCGCTGATGGCGCCGGAAATGTTTATGTCGGCGGCGAGTTTACCCAGGCCGGCGGTATTACGGTCGGTCGCATCGCAAAATGGGATGGAACAGTATGGTCCGTTCTTGGAACCGGGTTAAACGGTATTGTTCGTGCACTTGCAGTCGACGGCGCCGGAAACTTGTTTGCCGGTGGTGATTTCTCGATGGCTGGTGGGGCATCGGCGAATTATCTTGCCCGTTGGGATGGTGTGAACTGGTCCGCACTTGGGTCGGGTGTAAACAACAGGGTTAACGCTCTTGCTATTGATAATGCGGGTATCCTGTACGTCGGGGGCCTTTTTACAACGGCTGGTGGCGTTTCAATCAGTCGAATTGCCAGTTGGAACGGGACAACGTTCAGCCCGCTATCGTCAGGTGTTGCCGGTGGCGTTCAAAGCATTCTAATCGCCAGTGACGGGACTTTGTACGCTGGCGGCGATTTCAATTCAGCGGGCGGTGTCGCGGCCAGTCGGGTGGCTGCGTGGGACGGGGCGACATGGTCGCCCCTGGGATCCGGGATAACCCCGAGCAGCGTATATTCACTAACACAGGATTCGACTGGAAGTATCTACGCCGCGGGATCGTTTACAACTGCCGGCGGGTTACCGGTATCAAATTTTGCCAGATGGGACGGTACGGCTTGGTCGTCGCCCGGCGGTGGTTGCAATAGCGCCGTTACTTCAGCTGCGGATGACGGCAACGGCGCCGTCTGGGTTGGGGGTGGCTTTACCGCTGCAGGGTCGGTTCCGGCTTACAGGATTGCAAAATGGCACGGGGGCGCCTGGTCCGCAATCGGGGCAGGGTTCGATAACGAGGTTGCTGCGCTGGTAGTTCATGACGGATCGCGGCTCTTTGCTGGCGGCACTTTTCTAACTTCAGCGGCTGGTATTACCGCCCGGGTCGCCGAATTTGATGGCACATCCTGGCATGCTCTCGGTTCCGGGGTCGATTCTGGCGTCTTAGCGTTGGCGCGCGACGTGGCTGGCGACCTGTACGCCGGGGGGCAGTTTTCGACAGCGGGAGGTGTTTCGGCACCCCGCTTTGCTCGTTGGGACGGGACGGCATGGACGGCGGTCGGGTCAGGAATGAACAATATCGTCTATTCAATGACTTTCGACAATTTGGGCCACCTGTATGCGACCGGTGGCTTCACGACCGTAGGTGCGACAGTTGTCAACTTCGTCGCCAGGTGGGATGGAACGTCGTGGGGTGCACTTGGACCAGGCCTTAACAATCTGGGCAACGCCGTCGTGGCGGGTGGTGATGGTCGTGTTTTTGTTGGTGGCGGTTTCAATATGGCAGGCGGAATCAGCGCGAGCCGTATTGCGGTGTGGGATGGAAGTACATGGGGTGCCCTGGGCTCAGGGATGAATTCGACTGTCCGCGCCCTGGCCTGGGGACCCGACGGTCGTTTGTACGCTGGCGGGGACTTTACGTTGGCCGGCGGTGTTTCGGCCAACCGTGTGGCGGTTTGGGATGGAAGCGCTTGGAGCTCTTTGGGATTGGGAACAAATGGCGCCGTGCGTTCCATGTATTTCGATGAGCAGGGCTTTTTGTATGTCGGCGGGGATTTCACCACTGCGGGGGGAAGCGCGGCCAATCGGGTCGCCATGTGGAATGGTGTTGGCTGGTCTGCCCTTGGGTCCGGTACGGATGGGATGGTAATAAAGGTTGCCGGGAACGGTAATGGCAAGATTTTTGTGAGTGGCCAATTCAGTACTGCCGGCAAGGTTGGAAGTGCCTTCCTGGCCGGGTACAGAAGTGGTCCAGTGTGCGGTGACGGCCTGATCGAAGGCGATGAGGACTGCGATATTGTCGACGGAATCTGGGGTGACTGTTGCGATTCGGAAACGTGTTCGTTCAAGTTGGCCGTTGTTGAGTGCCGTGGCGGGGCCGGGCAGTGTGACGGGGCGGAATTCTGCACCGGCCTCGGTGCGGATTGTCCGGCCGATGTCAAGCTGACCATTGAATGCCGCGGATCCGCTGGTGATTGTGACGTGGCGGATTTCTGCGACGGCACGGGCAACGACTGTCCGGTTGATGAGTTCCAGCCAGCGACGGTTGGGTGCCGCGATGCTGCCGGTGTCTGCGACCAGGCTGATTTCTGCACCGGCCTTGGTGCGGATTGCCCGGTCGATGCCAAGCTGAGCGTTGAATGCCGCGAATCCGCCGGTGAT
>Ga0209800_10001781_pt1 | contig 20915 bp, 20 predicted proteins | sample Higcelweek8metaG_FD_187174 | JGI IMG/M metagenome (GOLD analysis project Ga0209800, IMG submission 187174) | Freshwater pond sediment microbial communities from the University of Edinburgh, under environmental carbon perturbations - High... | ecosystem: Environmental > Aquatic > Freshwater >...
GGCCCTGTTCGGCCCCCTGCGGCAGATGCCCGGCTTCATCACCGCCATCGTCACCCTGGCCCTCATTGAGGGCGCGTACATGGCCGAGATCGTGCGCGCGGGCGTGCAGTCCGTGGAGCAGGGCCAATGGGACGCGGCTTACGCGCTGGGCCTCTCGCGCTGGCAGACCCTGGCCTCGGTGGTCCTGCCCCAGGCCTTCCGGCGCATGCTGCCGCCGCTCACCAGCCAGTTCGTGTCCACGGTCAAGGACTCGGCCATCGTGTCCGTCATCTCCATCCCGGAGCTGACCTTCCAGGCCCAGGAGCTCGTCAGCGCCACGTACCGCAGCTTCGAGGTCTGGACCCTGGTGCTTGTGCTCTACCTGGCGCTGAACCTGCCCTGCTCGCTGGCCGCGCGCTGGCTGGAGCTCAAGCTGCGCCGGTCCGATAGAGGATAGGCAGGGGGCGGAAGCTCACGCCGAGGGCGGATCGCCACGAATACTGCGCAGGGCTTTGACATGTGGCCCCTTTTCGCGCATCAGGAAAGGAATCGGAAAGGAATCAGAACAACAATGCGCCGCAGCGCGCCACAGCAACAATCCAAGGAGATCAGCATGGCCCCGGAAGTGAAGGTCTACGCCCTGTCCACCTGCATCCACTGCAAGAACGCCAAGGAGTATCTGGACCAGTGCGGGGTCAAGTATGACTGCGTGCATGTGGACCAGCTCACCGGCGACGAGCGCAAGGCCACCATCGAGGAGATCAAGAAGATCAACCCGTCCGTGTCCTTCCCCACCCTTGTCATCGACGGCAAGGTGCTGGTGGGCTTCAACAAGGACAAGGTCGACGACGCGCTGGGCAAGAAATGAACGCGCAGCAGCTGTATGAAGCGCTGAAAAAAATCCAGGAGGCCAAGGGCTGCTACTTCAACGCGGACATGAACATGACCATGCCGCTCATGGAGAGCCTGCTCATCAACAAGGAGCGGCTGGGGTACATGGCCTGCCCGTGCAGGCTGGCCAACGGCACGCTGGAGGCCGACCGGGACATCGTGTGCCCCTGCGAGTACCGCGCGGCGGACATGGCCGAGTTCGGGGCCTGCTTTTGCGGCCTGTACGTGACCAAGGACTGGAACGAGGGCAAGCGGGAGCGGGTGTACGTGCCTGAGCGTAGGCCGGTGGAGAGGATATTGTGGTAGCGAATCCAAGTCGATCGCTAGTCATTACCAGAATTGAATTCAATCGTTTCAAAACATTGAAGCAATTTTCCGTTACGCTACAAAAACTTAACATACTCACTGGACCAAACAACTCAGGAAAATCTACGATCATAAATGCATTGAGAGCGTTATCCGCAGGCATCAAAAAAGCAAACGCTAAATCTCCAGAGATTGTTACTGATGAAAATGGACTCAACGTTTATGGTTACAGGATTTCATCTGATAACATCCCAACTTCACTTGAAAATGCTGTATATGAGTACGAAGATGGCGCTGCGACTGTAGTTTTTAGACTTTCCAATAATACAATATTAAAGTTAGTTTTCTCTGGCCATAACGATTGTACTCTAATCGCTGAAGCATCACGCCAAATAAAGTCCCCAACAGCCTTTCGATCAATATTTCCAATATCTATCTACACCGTCCCAATCCTTGGGCCAGTAGACCATGATGAAGAGATCATATTAGAAGAAACTGTTAAAAAGAATTTAGAGACACATAGAGCCGCAAGGAACTTTAGAAACTATTGGTATCTGAATAAATTAAATTTTAATGAATTTGCGGAAATGCTTTCTGCCACATGGCCTGGTATGGAGATCACGCCACCAGAGCGTTCTGGATACAACAAACTTTCAATGTTTTGCCTAGAGAATAATAAAACACGAGAATTATATTGGTCAGGATTTGGTTTTCAAATATGGTGTCAAATTTTGTCACACATTACAAGAGCATCTAATGCGACACTGATAGCAATAGATGAACCGGAGATTTACCTGCACCCTGACATGCAACGACAGCTACTGTCGATTCTCCGTACGATACAAGCTGACGTTGTCATTGCAACACATTCCACTGAGATTATTGCCGAAGCAGACCCAAGCGATGTATTAATTATCAACAAAGAACACCGTGCCGCGAAAAGGCTTAAAAACATTTCAGATCTGCAATCAGCCTTTAATATACTAGGTTCTAACCAGAACGTTTCATTGACAAAACTTGCTAGGACGCGGAAGGTATTATTTGTAGAAGACGAATCTGACTATAAACTTTTGCTTAAGTTCTCTTCCAGATACCGCATAAGCGACCAACCGAAGCTATCACGCATAACACCAATCAAATCCGGTGGATTTTCATCTTGGAAAGAAATCCGGACCATAGCCGCTGGCATTGAAAGAGTGCTTGGGCAATCTCTACAAATTGGAGCTATTTACGACAGGGACTACTATTGCGATGAAGAGATACAACACATCACGGACGAGCTTAACACCTCACTCGATTTGGTACACTATACAGAAGTTAAGGAAATTGAGAATTTTCTTCTAAATCCGACAGTTCTGAACAAAGTTTTTCTTTATGCAATAGAGCAACAGGCAAAAAGAGGTGACAAAAATTCTACCATTCCTTACCCAGACTTCGAAGTTATACTCCAAGACATCGCAACTGAGCTAAAAGAAGAAGTTTCAAGCAAATACTTTGGCAAGTATGTGGACTTTCAGAAAAGTACCAATCCCGGGATTGATACAACAACACTCATGTTTACTGCAAATCAACGATTTTCTTTAAGATGGAAGGATGAGACAAAGCGGATTAGTATGCTGCCTGGCAAGCAAGTCTTGAAACGGATCAGAGACATTGCAGCTAATCATAACATCTCTTTAACTGACTCAAAAATCATTGATCAGTTTGCTAAGACCGATTTCTCTCCTGATCTTGTCAGCCTCTTAAATAAAATCTCGCACTTTTCAGAATAGACACTATCAGTTAAATATGAATATCACGAAAAAGCCCCGGTCCGCTTTCGCAGACCGGGGCTTCATAATGTGCTTCGTTTGATTAGTACTGACGGGGCGGACGGGACTCGCGTTCCTGGGCCTCGTTGACCTTCAGGGCGCGGCCGCCGACTTCCTTGCCGTTCAGGGCCTGGACGGCCTCGCGGGCAGCGTTGTCGTCCATTTCCACGAAGCCGAAGCCGCGGAAACGACCAGTCTCACGGTCGCTGATGAACTTGACGGAGTTGACTTCGCCAAACTGGGAGAACAGGTTGCGGATGTCATCCTCGGAGGTGCTGAACGCGATGTTGCCGACATAGATAGACTTAGGCATGTGATAAAACTCCTAAAATAAACTGTAAGAAAGGTTGCCCATTTCGCCTGAGCAAAAAGCCTCCAGAACTCAAATCCAGATGTTGTTAACTAGGCCCACTTGCCACGGTTGTAAAGGCCTAATGTGCATATTTCGAAAATAATTCCACGGCCATAAAAACAGCGGCCCAGGCACGCCCCAATGAATTGAAAGCCCTGCATCATTTACTTACACTAGAAGATGCAGTTATTCCGCGCCGCCGATGTTCTCCTTTTTCCACTCAGCAAAACTGTCGCGCGCGCGCTGGCTGTACAATTCCTTGCGAATCTTCTTGCCCGCGCGGCGGTTCAAATCCGGCGTGAGCCCGAAGTGCGCGTTGGACGGCTGGAAGCTTTTGGCCGGGGGCGTGCGCAGGTGCCCCAAAAGCGCGCCCAGCGCCGTGGTGGCGGGCGGCGGCGGCAGAGCACGGCCGCCAAGCTTGGCGCCCAGCATCAGCCCCACCCACAGCCCGCAGGCCGCGCTCTCCAGGTAGCCCTCCACCCCGGTGATCTGCCCGGCGAGGTACACCCCTGGCCGGGCCTTGAGCTCCAGCTCCTCGGTCAGGACCACGGGCGCGTCCACAAAGGTGTTGCGGTGGATGCTGCCCAGGCGCAGGAACTCGGCATGCTCCAGGCCGGGAATCATGCGGAACACGCGCTCCTGCTCCGCGTACTTGAGCTTGGTCTGGAAGCCCACGAGGTTGAACGCGGTCTTTTCCTTGTTCTCCGCGCGCAGCTGGACCACGGCAAAAGCCTCCTCGCCGGTTTTCGGATTGGGCAGGCCCACGGGCTTCAGCGGGCCGAAGCAGAGCGTCAGCCGCCCGCGCTCGGCCATCTCCTCCACCGGCAGGCAGCCCTCGAAGTGGATGTGCTGCTCGAACTCGCGCGGGGCGACCTTTTCCCCGGCGATGAGCGCCGCCAGGAAGGCGTCATATTGCTCCTCGGTCATGGGGCAGTTCAGGTAGTCGTCCTCTTCCGGCCGGTAGCGGCTGCCCCAGAAGGCGATGTCCATGTCCACGCTCTGGCGGCTGACGATGGGCGCGATGGCGTCGTAGAAATACAGGCGTTTGCCGCCGCCCTCCCCAGCCGTGGCCTCGGCCAGGCTGGCGGCCAGGCTGTCGCTGACGAGCGGCCCGGCGGCCACCACCACGGCGTCGAAGCCCGCAAGCAGCGGCGAGTCCAGGCTCTCGACCTCGGCGCGCACCACCTCGATGTTCGGGTCGTGCTCGACGATGGCGGTGATGTAGTCGGCGAAGAGGTTGCGGTCCACGGCCAGCGCCTTGCCCGCGGGGATGCGCGTCTCGTCGGCCACCTGCATGACCAGGCTGCCCAGCTCGCGCATCTCGGCCTTCAGCACGCCGATGGCCGTGGTCAGCTCCTCGGAGCGCAGGGAATTGGAGCAGACCAGCTCGGCCAGCTTGCCCGTCTCGTGGGCCGGGGAGGTCTTGTCCGGGCGCATCTCGAACAGGCGCACGCCAAGGCCCGCCCGCACCAGGGCCATGGTGCACTCGCACCCGGCCAGCCCGCCGCCGATGACGGCCACGCGCGCGGCGGCATGCGTGTGCTGCGCGGCGGCCAAAGGCTCGTCGACCCGAGGGGCAGCGGCCTGCGTCGTTTCGGCCTGAGATTCGTCGGCCCGTAACTCGCCGCCCTGGGACTCGTTGTTATCCGGCATGATTTCAGCTATCCTCGCAAAAGATTTCCGATGGAACAAAACAGGCACGGCCCAATGAGCGACAGTGACATCCTCTTAGACATACGCGGCCTCACCACGGCCTTTGCCGCGCACACGGACGCGGGCGGCGCCATCGCCAAGGCAGTGGATACCGTGAGCCTGACCGTTCGGCAAGGTGAAACCCTGGCCGTGGTCGGCGAATCGGGCTGCGGCAAGACCGTGCTGGCCCTCTCGGTGCTGGGGCTGATCCCGGACCCGCCGGGCCGGGTCATCGGCGGGCAGGCCTTGTACCGGGGCCGCGACCTCTGCGCCATGGGCGAGGACGAGCTCACGGGCGTGCGCGGCAACCACATCGCCATGATCTTCCAGGAGCCCATGACCTCGCTGAACCCCGTGTTCCGCGTGGGCGAGCAGATCGCCGAGGGCTACCGCCTGCATAAAAAGGCCAGCCGCGCCGAGGCTGCGCAGCGCGCGGTGGAGATGCTGCGGCTGGTGGGCATCCCCAACCCCGAGGAGCGCGCCCAAAGCTATCCTTTCGAGCTGTCCGGCGGCATGCGCCAGCGCGTGATGATCGCCATGGCGCTCATCTGCGACCCGGACCTGCTCTTTGCCGACGAGCCCACCACCGCGCTGGACGTGACCATCCAGGCGCAGATTTTGGACCTCATGCGCGAACTGCAGCAGCGCCGGGGCTCGGGCATCCTGCTCATCACCCACGACCTGGGCGTGGTGGCCGAGACCGCGCACCGCGTGGCCGTGATGTACGCCGGGCAGGTGGTGGAGCAGGCCCCGGTGGTCGAGCTCTACGCCGGGCCGCAGCACCCGTACACGCAGGGGCTGCTGGCCTCGGTGCCACGCCTGGGCGAGCGCCGGACCCTGGCGCCCATTCCGGGCATGGTGCCGGGCATCTTCAACCTGCCGCACGGCTGCCGCTTCCGGCCCCGTTGCGCCCAGGCCTTTGGCCGCTGCGAGGCCTGCCCGCCGCTGTTCGACCTTGGGCCCGGCCGCATGGCCCGCTGCTGGCTCTTTGAGGGTGCGCCCCTGGCCGAACCCGTGCATTGCGAGAATTTTCACGGCGCTGCGGACCACAGCGAGGCAAGCCACAGCGAGGCCACCCGATGACCGCCCTGCTCGAACTGGAGAACGTGGCCCGGCACTACCGCGTCAGCGGCGGGCTGCTGGGGCTCAAACGCGGGCTGGTGCGCGCCGTGGACGGGGTCAGCCTGTCCCTTGCGCCCGGCGAGAGCCTGGGCCTGGTGGGCGAGAGCGGCTGCGGCAAGTCCACGCTCGCCCGCTGCATCCTGGGCCTGGAGCCGCTGGACGCCGGGACCATCCGCTTCCAGGGCCGGGACATCAAGGACTGGCCCCAGACCGAGCTGCGCCGCCAGATGCAGATGGTCTTCCAGGACCCCTACTCCTCGCTGAACCCGCGCATGAGCGTGGGCAGCATCGTTGCCGAGCCGCTGGTGATCCACGGCGTCGGCGCCTCGGCCGAGCGCAAGGCCAAGACCCTGGCCCTCCTGCGCACGGTGGGCCTGGACGCGGACATGGCCCGGCGCTATCCGCACCAGCTCTCCGGCGGCCAGCGCCAGCGCGTGGCCGTGGCGCGCGCCCTGGCCCTGGGCCCCGCCCTGGTGGTCTGCGACGAGCCCGTGAGCGCGCTGGACGTGTCCATCCAGGCCCAGGTGCTGCTGCTGTTGCAGGACCTGCGGACGCGCCTGGGCCTGACCTACCTGTTCATCTCCCACGACCTGGCCGTGGTGGGCCAGATCTGCGACCGCATCGCGGTGATGTACCTGGGCCGCCTGGTGGAGCTGGCCCCGGCCGAGGCCCTCATCCGCCAGCCCAGGCACCCGTACACCCGCGCCCTGCTCTCCGCCGTGCCCGTGCCCGACCCCGGCCACCAGCGCAGCCGCGAACTCCTGGCGGGCGAGCTGCCGAGCGCCCTTGATCCGCCCGCAGGCTGTCCGTTCCACCCGCGCTGCCCGGAGGTCATGGACATCTGCCGCAGCGAGTTCCCGCCCGCCTTCAACACCAGCGGCGGCGCAGGCGAGACGCGGCTGGCCCACTGCTGGCTGCACAAACCGGCATAGTCCGGCACTGTCGCCAAAAGGAGCACACCGTGCGCGTCTCCGTCATCCTGGGCCACCCGGACCCGAACAGCCTCAACCACGCCCTTGCCCGCGCCTGCGTGGACACGCTGCGCGACATGGGCCATGCGGTGCGCTTCCACGACCTCCAGGCCGAGGGCTTCGACCCGGTGCTGCCAGCGGCCGAGACCGCCCGCGACGTCGCGCTGCCGCCTCTTGTGGCCCGGCACTGCGCGGAGATCGCCGAGGCCGACGGGCTCATCATCATACACCCCAACTGGTGGGGCCAGCCGCCCGCCGTGCTCAAGGGCTGGGTGGACCGCGTGCTGCGGCCCGGCGTGGCCTACGGATTCCTCCCCGGCGACGGCGGCGAGGGCGTGCCCGTGGGGCTCTTGAAACCCATGACCGCCCTGGTGCTGAACACCTCCAACACGCCCGCCGTGCGCGAACTGGCCGTGTTCGGCGATCCGCTGGAACGGCTCTGGGCCGACTGCATCTTGTCCTTCTGCGGGGTCAAGAAGATCGTCCGGCGCATGTTCGGCGTGGTCTGCACCAGCACCGAGGAGCAGCGCAAGGCCTGGCTGGCCGAGGCCGCCGCGCTGGTGCGCCGGGAGTTCGCGGCCTAGCTTGCCCCGGAATTATTTCGCCATGGCGACAAAGGAGACACGCCCCATGCTGACCCGCGACCAAGCCTGCACCCTGTTGGCCAAACACGTGCCCGACCCCCAGCTCCTCAACCACAGCCTGGAGTCCGAGGCCGTGCTGGCCGCCCTGGCCCGCCGCCTGGGCAAGGACGAGGCCCTCTGGGGCCTCACCGGCCTGCTGCACGACCTGGACTACGCCACCACCAAGGACCACCCCGAGCGCCACGGCCTGGACTCCGCCGGGCTGCTGGCGGGCCTGCTGCCGGAAGAAGCGCTTGGCGCCATCCGCGCGCACAACTTCGAACACACCGGCGTGGCCCCGGCCACGGACCTGGACTTCGCCCTGCGCTGCGGCGAAACCGTCACCGGGCTGATCCACACCAACGCCCTGGTGCGCCCGGCGCGCATGGACGGCATGGACGCCAAGAGCCTGAAGAAGAAGATGAAGGACAAGGCCTTTGCCGCCAGCGTCTGCCGCGAGACCATCGGCGAATGCCAGAAGCTCGGCCTGGAGCAGGCGGAGTTCTTCACCATCGCCATTGCCGCGGTGGCGGGCATCGCGGGCCAGGTGGGCCTGGCCTGAGCCGGAGTGCGGAACAAGCGCCCGGCTCTTGCAATCGGGCCGCAGTTCCAGCAGAATGCCTAGGACTTGAATCAACCCTTTCAACAGGGAGCGACACATGAAACGCCGCACGAAATCATTCACGACACTCCTCGCCAGCCTGGCCTGCGTGGCGCTCTTCGCCCTGCCCGCCCTGGCCCAGGACAAGCTCTTCGTGGCCTCCGAAGGGGCCAAGCTCAAGGCCGACAAGAGCGCCAGCTCCGACACCGTGGCCGAGTTGCCCGTGGGCACGGAGCTCAAGGTCGCGGGCCAGGAGGAGAGCTGGTACAAGGTCTCGGCCAACGGCCGCTCCGGCTGGATTTATCGCGGCAAGGTGGCCGCCACCCCGCCAGAGCCTTCCAAACAGGGCGGCGACAACCTCTTCGGCGGCGCTGGCTCCAGCACCATCATGGTCAGCGAGGCCGACAGCGCGCGCAGCATGCGCGGCCTGAACGAAAGTGAGCAGGCTGCGGCCAAGGCCGCCGGCCGCCCGGCGCGGCCCTTGTCCGACTACAAGAACGCCCTGGACAAGATCCTGGCCGAGAAGGTGGACAAGAAGGAGATCGAGAACTTCCTCAAGGCCGGCCACATCGGCGAGTATGCGAAATAGGAGGCCTGGCATGAACATGAAACGCATCCTCACCGTACTGATCCTCTGCGTGCTCGTGGCGCTGCCCGCCTTGGCCGCCGCCGGGTTCCTGGACAACCTCCTGGACCCCAACTCCAAGGAGCGCAAGATGCTCTCCGGCGCGCAGAACGTGCTCGGCAGCTCCCAGCAGATGGACTACAAGAGCGAACGCACCATCGGCGAGCGCCTGGCCGTGGAAGGCCTGCGCCGCTACGGCATGCCCACCACCAACCAGAAGCTGCAGCACTACGTCAACCTTGTGGGCATGTCCGTGGCCATGAACTCCCCCAGGCCCGACATCCCCTACCGCTTCGTGGTGGTGGAGAGCCCGGTGCAGAACGCCTTCGCCTGCCCCGGCGGCATCATCTTCGTCACCTCCGCGCTTGTGCGCACCATCCAGTCCGAGGCGCAGCTGGCGGGCATCCTGGCCCACGAGGTGGGGCATGTGGCCCTGCGCCACGCCCTGAAGAGCATCCAGCGCGCGCAGTTCTTCTCCGGCGTGGGGCAGATCACCGCCGCCACCATGAAGGGCGACAAGGGCGCGCAGTTCGAGAGCATGATCGGCGACCTGCAGAACGTGCTCTTCGACAAGGGCCTGGACCAGAACATGGAGTACGAGGCCGACGCCTCGGCCATGGAGACCGCCTACCGCACGGGCTACAACCCGGCGGGCCTCATGGAGGTCCTCCAGGAGCTCAAGCGCATCGAGGCCAGCTCGCCCGACAAGAAGGGCTCGTGGTTCTCCACCCACCCGCCGCTCAACTCGCGCATCGCCAAGAACCAGGCGCAGCTGAAGCAGTACCCGGACGCGGCCAGGCTGGCCGTCCTGGCCGACCGCTTCAAGTCCCAAGCCCGCTAAGCGACGCCGCAGACCGCACGCCAAAGGCGGGGGCTTTCGGGCCTCCGCCTTTTTCCTGTCCCCGCCGCCAGACCCGGAATCCCCGATGCCCCTAAAGATTGCGATTGCCTGGGCCGATAAGAGGGGTGTCAATGCCCTAAACGTCATCATGGAGAGGCCCATGTCGAAGAAACTGCTCCACGCCACTGGATTCGGCAGGATACACCAGCTCATCACAGAGGGCCGGGATGACGAGGCCAGGGAACTGCTCAAGGCCTTGCAGGACGAGTACATCGCCCTGGTCGAGGAGAACGACGCCCTGAAGAACCAGATCATCGAGGTGGCGCAGGTGCTGGACATGGCCGAGTGCATGGAGTTCGACGGCCAGAAGTACTGGCTCACGGACGACCTGCGCCACAAGGGCCCCTACTGCCAGCTCTGCTACGACCGCGACGGCCTGCTCATGCGCCTGCAAAAGCAGCAGCGCCACTGGAAGTGCCAGTGCTGCGGCAATGTCTTCGTGGACACCAAGGCCGTGAAGGAGACCGCTGCAAAGCGCACCTTCCCCGTGGCCGTGCCCCGGCCGCCCATCCCATTGTTCATGAAATAGCCGCCACAGCCAGGAAACGACAAGGGCCGCAGAGTGATCCGCGGCCCTTTTGCTTGTGTGCGAGGGATCCTCAGCGTTTTGTGCGCAGCACCACCTCGCGCCACCAGAACTCCCTCAGCCTGCCGTCGTCGTGGAAACGGGCCACGGCAAAGGCCAGGCCGTCCTTTTCCATGCCGGGCAGCAGCACCTCCAACCGGAGGTCCTCATTCTTGCGGCGCTCGGCCTTCCATATCTCGCGCACGATCTTGCGCAGCGCCTCGGGCGCGGGCGGCGCGGGCATGTCCAGGCGCACGCGCAGCACCACCGGGGCCAGCGGCCGCAGGTGGTCGACCTGGCGGCCCAGCACGGCATAGCCCACGGCATCCTCGCCCTTCAGCTTCTGCGAGCCCTTGGCCGGGGTCTCCTTGCCTGCGGGCTCCGGGGTCGCGGGCAGGGGCTGCCCGGCGTAGTCCTTCTCCGGCACCAGCAGCTTGTCGCGGCCGTAACCCCAGGCGCGGGAAAGATCGCGCACCTTCTCGTCCGGGTCGAACACGGCGAACCAGCCGTCCTCCAGGAAATCCACGCGCACGCGCTGCCCGGGCAGGAGCAGGCGCAGGAACTCGGTCTCCTTGGCGCGCCCGGCGCGCACGGCCATCCTGCAGTCGGCCACGCGGATCTCGCCAAAGTTTTGGGGCGGCGCCTGCTTTGGGGAAGCGGCCTTCTTGGCCTGCTCAGGGGCAGCGGCCTTAACGGTCTTGTCGGGCTTATTGGGCTTGTCGGGCTTGGCTGGCTTGTCGGGCTTGGCTGGCTTTTCGGCTTTCGCAGATTTTTCCGGCTTGGCGGGCTGTTCGGAGCGCGGCAAGGCCTCGGGCTTGGCTCCGGGAATGGCCTCGGCGCGCAGCTCGGCCAGGCGCACATAGCCCTGGGCGCGCGTCTCGGCGCGCACCGTTTCCGCCGGGTCAAAGGCTGCGGCCCAGCCATCGTCCACAAAATCCACGCGCACCTTCTGGCCGCTTTTCAGCACGCGCACGGTAAGGGCGTCCAAGGCCGGATTCTCGCGCACCGCGACCTTGCCGCTGACCGTGTACACTTGGCCCCAGCCCGGCTGTTTGGCAATGTCCTTGGCCGTATCCTTGGCCGTGTCCTTGGCAAAACCGGCGGCGGCGCAGGCCAGGGCCAGCAGGGCCGCGACAAGGCAGGCGACGAGGCTGCGCATGATCTACTTGCCGCGCCCGTCGAGCTCGTGGGCCACGCGCTCGGTCAGGTCCACCGAGGCCTTGTCCACATAGCCCACGGCTGCGGGATCGGTGAAGATGATGGCGTAGCCGCCCTTCTTGCCCAGGTCCTCCAGCACGGCCTCGGCCCGGCGCATGACGTACTGCAGCAGCCTGGTCTCCTCGGCCTTGATGTCGCGCGCGTTCTCCGAGAGCAGCTGCTCGTGCTGGGCGGCCTTGCGGCGCAGCAGCTCCTCGCGCCGGGCGCGGTCCGGGGCCGAAAGGCCTGGGGCCTCGGCCTCCTTGCGCAGGGTCTCGACCTGGGCGGCGCTCGCCTTGGCCGTACGGTCCTTGTCGGCCACGTAGCGCGCCAGATCGGCCTTGGCCGTCTTGCCCAGGCGCGTCTCGTTGACCACGCGCTGCGGGTTCACGAAGCCGATCTTCTGTTCGGCCCGCGCAGGCCAGGGCGCGAGAAGAAGCATAAGAATTACAGCGGAGAAGAACGGGGGGCGCAGGAGTATGGAGCGGCTCATTGGGGTTTGATACATGCGCGGGGCCGTCTTGTCGAGAGCTCCGGGACGCCGCCAGGGGCCTTCCTCTCAGAGCATGTTCACCGGGTCCAGGTCCAGTTCCAGACGGAAGGCTCCGGACGCTGCTCCGGGCATGGCCTCCGGCCGCAAGAGCGCGGCATAGAGCGAGCGGATGGGCTGCCAGTCCGCGCATTTGAGCAGGCAGTTGAAGCGCTTGCGGCCGCGCAGGTGGGCCATGGGCGCGGGCGCCGGGCCGAGAATGTCCACGCCCAGGGGCTTGGCGGCCTCGCGCAGGGTCTTGGCAAAGGCGAGCATGGCCTCGTGCAGGTGTTCCTGGTCCGCAGGGCAGGAGAGGCGCAGGAGCGCCAGCCGGGTGAAGGGCGGATAGCGGAAGCGCTGGCGCTGGGCGATCTCGCGCTTGTAGAAGCCCTGGTAGTCGGCTCGCAGCACGAAGTCCCAGAAGGGATGCGCCGGGTTGCGCGTCTGCACCAGCACGCGTCCGGGCTTGTCCCCGCGCCCGGCCCGTCCCGAGACCTGGACCAGCAGCTGATAGGTGCGCTCGGCCGCGCGGTAGTCCGGCAGGTACAGGCCCATGTCCGCGTTGGCCACCACGACCAGGGTCACGCCGGGGAAATGGTGGCCCTTGGAAAGCATCTGGGTGCCCACCAGCACCTGGGCCTCGCCCTCGCGGAAGCGGCGCAGGATCTCCTCCATGCGCTCCTGGCGGCGGGCGCTGTCGCGGTCCATGCGCAGCACCTTGACCTCGTGGCCCAGGGTGCGCAGGAAATATTCCTCCAGGCGCTCGGTGCCCTCGCCCATGGGCACGAAGGTCACGCCGCCGCACTTGGCGCAGGGGATGGGGTACGGGTGGGACATCCCACAATAGTGGCAGACCAGCCGCTCGCGCAGCTTGTGGTAGGTCAGGCCCACCTGGCAGTCCGGGCACTGGACCACCTCCTCGCAGGCCATGCAGTACATCACCGGGGCATAGCCGCGCCGGTTGAGCATGACGATGATCTGCTCGCCCGCGTCCAGCGCGGTTTGGATGGCCTCCAGCGTCTCCGGGGCAAAGGGCTCGTCCGGGTTCTTCAGGCCCGCGATGTCCACCAGCCGGACCTCGGGCATGGCCCGGCTGCCCACGCGGCAGGCCAGGGTCTGCACGGGCAGCTGGCCGTTTTGCCCGGCGTGGAAGGTCTTGATGTCCGGCGTGGCCGAGCCCAGCACGAGCAGGCCCCCGGAGCGCTGGATGCGCGAATAGGCCAGCTCCTTGGCGTGGTAGGCCAGGCGCTCCTCCTGCTTGTAGGATTCGTCGTGCTCCTCGTCGAGCACGATGAGCCCCAGGTCGCGGATGGGTAGGAACAGAACCGAGCGCGTGCCCACCACCAGCACCGGAGCTCTTTTCGTGCCGTTGGACGCGCCGATGCGTGAAAAGGTCTGCTCGCGGCGGCTGGGGCTCTGGTAGCCGTGGGAGAAATAGGCCTCGGCCGCTGGCAGGGCCGCCTTGGTCTGCCGCCACAAATGGCAGGCCAGGGCCACCTCCGGGGCCAGCAGCAGCACCGAGCGCCCCAGCTCCAGGCAGCGCTTGGCCAGCTCCAGGTAGACATGGGTCTTGCCGCTGCCCGTGACCCCGTGCATGAGCGACATGCGCGCGGAAGCGGACTCCAGGGCGGGCAGAAGCTCGTCCAGGGCGGCCTGCTGCTCCGGGGTGGCGGAGAGGGCCTCGGCGTCTTCGCCCGGAAGGGGAACGCAGACCGGCACCTCGTCGGCGCCGTCCTCGGCATCCAGGGGTTCGCCCAGGCGCACGATGCCGGCCGTGGCCAGACGCTTCATGGCCTGGATGCCGGGGTCGCCGAACACGGCGCGCACCGCGCCCAGGCTCATGGCCCCACCGTCGAACAGGCGCTCCAGCAGGCGGATCTGGTTCACGGCGTTGGGCCGCACGGCCCAGGGCGGGTCCGCGGCCAGCATGACGAAAAGCTCCTCGTCGCGCCTGCGCGGGGCCAGGCGCACGCGCATGCGGCCCTCGGCCCAGAGCCCGGCCAGAACCGCCAGCTGTTCCGGGGGCATGGCCTGCAGGGCCTTGGGACTGTTGGTGGGACGAAAGTCCGGGTGCTCCACGGAAAAGGACACAGCCGACGTGCGCAGGCCGCGCGGCAGGATCAACTCCAGCACGCGGCCGGGATGCGCCATGTGCCGGGCCGAGAGTTCGCGCACCAGGTCAAGCGTGCCGGGGTCGAGCACGGGCTCGTGCTCCAGCGGCCAGACCAGGGACTTGAGCTCAACGCCCTGGGGCGGGGCCTTGGTCGGCTCCTGCAGGATGCCCACGCGCAGGCCGCGCCCCAGCGGGGCAAGCACGCGCAGGCCGGGCTGCGGGGCCGGGAACCAGTCCGGGCACAGATAGGTGAGGGCCGCGTACGGCGGGCTGGCCAGCCAGACCTGCCACGCTTGCCGCGCTAGGCTCATGCACGTCCCCCCTTGAAAGTCCCGAAGGGACCCCGAAGGGACACTATTTGCCCTTGCAGGGCACGAGCTCCTGGATGCGGCGCACGAGGTCGTCGTGCAGGTCCTCGTCGTGCAGGGCGAAATAGATGTTGGCCGTCAGGTACTCCACCCAGTCCCCGGCGTCGAAGCGCTGCCCGCGCAGCTTCACGGCCAGGAGGCGGTTCTTGTCGGCCAGGCCCTGCAGGGCGTCGGTGAGCTGGAGCTCGCCGCCCACGCCGGGCTCCAGCTTCTCCAGGAAGTCGAAGATCTCCGGCACCAGGACGTAGCGGCCCACAATGGCCAGGCGCGAGGGGGCCGTGCCCAGGGGCGGCTTCTCCACCAGCTTGCGCACGCGGTACACGCCGGGCATGTACTCCTCGCCCTGGATGATGCCGTAGCGGTCGACCTTGCCCTCCGGCACCTCGATGACGCCGACCACGGCCATGTTCTCGGTCCTGGCCACATCGAGCAGCTGCTTGATGCCGGGCTCCTTGCCGAACATCAGGTCGTCGCCGACCATGACCGCGAAGGGCTCGTTCTTGCAGACCTCGCGGGCGCAGAGCACCGCGTGGCCCAGGCCCAGCTGCACCTTCTGGCGCACGGCGATGATGTTGACCATCTCCGCCACTTCGCGGATCTCCTGCAGCAGCGCGGTCTTGCCCTTGCGCTCCAGCAGGTTTTCAAGCGTCAGGTTGTGGTCGAAATGGTCCTCGATGATGGTCTTGGTCTGGCTGGTGACGAGCACCACGGTGTCGATGCCCGCAGCCTGGGCCTCCTCCACAACGTACTGGACCACCGGCTTCTTGAAGATCGGCAGCATCTCCTTGGGGATGTTCTTGGTGGCCGGAAGCGAGCGTGTGCCCCAACCTGCCACCGGGATGACGACCTTGCGTACGTCCATGCGCTTCCTCCTTGGACTTGCTGCTGCGGCTTTCCTGCGCCCTAGCGCAGGGAGCGCTCCAGGACCGCCGCGATGTCGGCGGCATACTGCTCCACGCGGGAAATGTCCTCGCCCTCGACCATGACCCGGGCCTTGGGCTCAGTGCCGGAATAGCGCAGGAGCACGCGGCCCCGGCCGCCCAGCTCGGCCTCCACGGCCGCCACGGCGCGGCCCACCTCGGGCAGGTCGTCGAAGGGCACCTTGCGCGCCAGCGTCACGTTGACCATGACCTGCGGGAAGGGCTCGATCAGGTGCGCCAGGAGCGACAGCGGCCGGTTCTTCTGGCACATGATGCGCAGCAGCTGGAGCGCCGCCAGCGTTCCGTCGCCCGTGGTCGAGTGCTCCATGAAGATCATGTGGCCGGACTGCTCGCCGCCGAGCATGGCGCCCTCGCGGCGCATGGCCTCGACCACGTAGCGGTCGCCCACCGGGGTGCGCAACAGGCGTCCGCCGCTGGCCTGCATGAAGATGTCCAGCGCCATGTTGCTCATGACCGTGGCCACCAGGGTGCCGCCGGGCAGGGCGCCCTGCTCCAGCAGGTCCTGGGCGCACAGGGCCATGATCTGGTCGCCGTCGAGGAGCTTGCCCTGCTCGTCCACCACGATGAGCCGGTCGGCGTCGCCGTCCAGCGCCAGGCCGATGTCCGCGCCGACCTCGCGCACCTTGGCGGCCATGATCTCGGGGTGCAGCGAGCCGCAGCCCTCGTTGATGTTCACGCCGTTGGGCGAAACGCCCAGGGTGACGACCTCGGCCCCCAGCTCCTGGAACACCAGCGGAGCCCCGCCGTAGGCCGCGCCGTGGGCGCAGTCGAGGACAATTTTGAGCCCGTTCAGGTTCATCTCGCGCGGGAAGGTGTTCTTCAGGTACACGATGTAGCGGCCCCAGCTGTCGACCATGCGCTTGGCGCGGCCCACGCGGTCGGGCGCGGGGAAGTCCCAGGCCGGGTTCTCGGCCAGGGTCAGCTGGGCGATCTCGTTCTCCAGCTCGTCGGCCAGCTTGAAGCCGTGGCTGTCGAAGAACTTGATGCCGTTGTCGTGGAAGGGGTTGTGCGAGGCCGAGATGACCACGCCCAGGTCCGCGCGCATGTTCCGCGTGAGGAAGCTGATGGCCGGGGTGGGCATGGGGCCGACGAGATACACGTCGAGCCCGATGGCGCACAGGCCCGAGGTCAGCGCCGTCTCGAAGACGTAGCCCGAGAGCCGGGTGTCCTTGCCGATGATGACCTTGTGCTTGCGTCCGCCGTTGCGGAACTTCTGGCCCACGGCCATGCCCAGCTTCAGGGCGATGTCCGGGGTCATGGGATATTCGTTCACCCGGCCCCGCAGGCCGTCGGTGCCAAACAGCTTGTCGCGCATGCTCACTCTCTCCCGATGCAGGCGGCCGGGGCCGCGCTGTCAGCGTCTACTCGATGTCGGCCTTATTTCCGGATGACGACGGCCACGGTCCCGCCCTTGGCGGACACGACATGGACCCCCTCCGGGGCTTCCACCTCGTAGGGCAGGACGTGGCGGCCGGGCTTCAAGCCCGTCGGCACCTTAACCAGGGCCACCAGCCCGGGGATGTCATGCCCGACCTGGGCCTCGCGCAGCAGGGCCAGGGGGGCCTCCACCTGCACGCGGACGCTCTTCACGGCGGTCTGCGCCGTGGTGCCCAGGGTGGTGTTCAGGCGCACGGGCACGCCCAGCCACATGGTCTTGACCTCCGGGCCGAAGCGCAGGGTCATCTTCACCTGGCCGGGATTGGCCTCCACGCCCTCGGCCAGCTTGATGGGCACGTCGTCGGTCCAGGTGGCCGGAGGGTCCTCGAAATCGTTCTGCAAAAGCACACGCACCTGGGTCATGGGCTTGACCAGGCGCTCGGCCCCGCGCACCTCCACCAGTTCGGGCACGGTCTTGATCTCCAGCAGGCGGAAATCTTTCGGCAGCGAGCCGCGCCATTCCGCGGCCACGGGCAGCTCCTTCTTGGCCAGGCGGTCCACGGAGAGGATGAGCCGCGAAGGCTTCACCTCCACCACCTCATAGGCCATGGACAGGGGGATGCGCTCACGGTCGATGTCGACCAGGTTCTCGCCGACCTTGAGGCGGCTCACGTCGAGCGAATAGGTCCACTTGCGGCGGTCAAGCGAGCGCACCAGGCCCTTGGGGCCGCGCACGCGCACCTCGATCTTGCTGATGAGGCCCTTGCGGATGATGAGGCCCCCGGGCGCGTTGGACATCTCCACGCTCATGTCGACCCAGGCCTCGACCTTTTCCCGGCCGGTGAGCAGGTACCAGGTGAGGATGGCCAGGGCCAGGGCGATGCCGATGTCTTTCCAGTTCTTGAGCATGGCTAGCGTTCCAGTGCGTTCTTGATGACCCGGCGCAGGCGCTGGTCATTCAAGGAGGTTGTGAGCCGTCCGCTCATGGCGATGGACACGGTGCCGCGCTCCTCGGAGACCACGATGGACAGGGCGTCGGACTCCTCGCTGATGCCGAGCGCGGCGCGGTGGCGCGTGCCAAACAGGCTCTGGGCCTTGAGCTTGGAGGACAGCGGCAGGATGCACCCGGCGGCGGCGATACGGCCCCGGCGGATGATCACGGCCCCGTCGTGCAGGGGGGTGTCGACCTGGAAGATGGTGGTCAAGAGCGAACCGGTGACCACGGCGTCCAGCGGCACGCCGCGCTCGATCACATCGCCCAGGGGCACGTGGCGCTCAAGGATGATGAGCGCGCCCACATTGGCCTTGGCCAAGGTCATCACGGCCTGGGCGATCTCGTCCACCACGGCCTCGGAAAGTTGCGGCTTTTTAAAGAACCGCCCGGCCCCCATCTGGGCCAGGGCGCGGCGCAGGTCGCCCTGGAAGAGGATAATGATGATGAGCACGATGGAGCCCAGGAAATTCGTCAAAAGCCAGTTCAGCGAGTACAGCCCAAGTTCGCTCGACAGGTAATAGACCAGGAGCACCACCACCAGGCCGTAGATGACGGCCACGGCGCGCGTTCCGCGCACCAGGTGGATGATGTAGGCGTAGATGACGGCCACCAGCAGGATGTCCAGGGCCTCGCGCCAGGCGATATTCAGACTGATGAGATAATCCATCGCTCCCTTCTTTGGTCCTTCAGCTCAAGGCGGCGGCCACCAGGGCCGCCTGGCGGGCGCTTGCCACGTCGTGCACCCGGTGCACCAAGACCCCGCGCGCCACAAGAAGCCCGGTGGCCACGTCCGTGGCGGTCTGGCGCATGCCGGGCGCAAGGCCCAAAAGATTGCCCCAGAGGCTCTTGTGGGACAGCCCCACGTAGAGCGGCCGCCCCAGGACGCCAAAACGCTCCAGCCCGCGCAGGATGGCCAGATTGTGCTCCAACAGTTTGCCGAAACCGATGCCAGGGTCAAGCACGATGTTGGCCTCGGGCAGCCCGGCCCTGGTCAGCATGGCCAGGCGTTCCTCGAAAAAATTCAGAATCTCGTCCACCACATCGGCGTAGCGCGGCTCCTGCTGCATGGTCTCCGGACTGCCCTGGCTGTGCATCAGGACATAGCCGGGCTTGTGCCGGGCCAGCACATCCACAAGGCCCGGGTCCAAGCGGCAGGCCGAGATGTCGTTGATGATCACCGCTCCGGCTGCGAGGGACTCCTCGGCCACCCTGGCCTTGTAGGTGTCGACCGAGACGACCGGGAAGGCGGCGGCGGCCGAAGCCGCTTTGTCAAGGCCCTCCAGGTTCAAGCGCGCCAGTTCGCGGACCACCGGGACAACGCGCGCAAGCTCGTCGGCCTCGCCTACCGGCTCCGCGCCGGGGCGGGTGCTCTCGCCGCCGATGTCCAGGATGTGCGCCCCGGCTTGCGCCAGCTCGCGGCCCCGCTCAACGGCCGCGGCGGGGTCCAGGTAGCGCCCGCCGTCAAAGAACGAGTCCGGCGTGACGTTGACGATGCCGGCCACAAGAAAAGGGGCAGGGCCAAGCACCCTGCCCCCGGACACATGCCACGTGTTTGCGCCGATCATTCACCGTCCCGGTCGTCGTTCCTGCCGCCATTCCGGCCGGGCTTCCTGACCAGGGGCGGAGGGGTCGGCGGGGCCTCCTCCAGCTTGAATTCGCCGGGCTCCGGGGTGTCCACCGGGGCTGCGGGCTGCGGGGGCGTGTCGCCGAACTTGCGGCTCATGTCCTCGTAGGCCTTGGCCGCGCGGCGCACATTATTCTCGTCCACCAGGGGCGGCAGAACCTCGCCCTTCATGAGCAGGTCGATCTCGTCGCCGCTCAGGCTCTCGCGTTCAAGCAGGGACTCGGCGATCTTGTGCAGATGGTCCAGATTCTCGGACAGAAGCTTCTTGGCGCGCTGGTAGCCGTCGTCCACGAAGCGGCGGATCTCGACGTCGATGAGCCGCGCGGTCTCCTCGGAGTAGTCCTTGTGCTGCATGAAGTCACGGCCCAGGAAGACCTGCTGGCCGTCGTCGCCGTAGCTCATGGGGCCGAACTTGTCGCTCATGCCCCACTGGCAGACCATGCTGCGGGCCATCTTGGTGGCGCGCTGGATGTCGTTGCTGGCGCCGGTGGTCAGCTGGTTCAGCACCAGCTCCTCGGCCACGCGGCCGCCGAAGAACATGGCCATGGTGTTCTCAAGGTAGGAGCGCGAGTAGTTGTGGCGGTCGTCCACGGGCAGCTGCTGGGTCAGGCCCAGGGCCATGCCGCGCGGGATGATGGTCACCTTGTGCACCGGGTCGGTGCCGGGGATGAGCTTGGCCACCAGGGCGTGCCCGGCCTCGTGGTAGGCGGTGGTCTTCTTCTCGTCGTCGGAGAGGATGATGCTGCGGCGTTCCTTGCCCATGAGCACCTTGTCCTTGGCCTCCTCGAAATCGCTCATGTTCACGTGGTTCTTGCCCATCTTGGCGGCGTGCAGCGCGGCCTCGTTGACCAGGTTCTCCAGGTCCGCGCCGGAAAAGCCCGGTGTGCCGCGGGCCAGGACGTCCAGGTCGACCTCCTCGGCCAGGGGGCTCTTGCGCGAGTGCACGGCCAGAATGCGCTTGCGTCCGCGCACGTCGGGCAAGGGCACCACCACCTGGCGGTCGAAGCGGCCGGGGCGCAGCAGGGCCGGGTCGAGCACGTCCGGGCGGTTGGTGGCGGCGATGAGGATCACGCCGTCGTTGGACTCGAAGCCGTCCATCTCGACCAGCAGCTGGTTGAGCGTCTGTTCGCGCTCGTCGTGGCCGCCGCCCATGCCGGTGCCGCGCTGGCGGCCCACGGCGTCGATCTCGTCGATGAAGATGAGGCAGGGCGCGTTCTTCTTGCCCTGCAGGAACAGGTCGCGCACACGCGCGGCGCCCACGCCCACGAACATCTCCACGAAGTCCGAGCCGGAGATGGAGAAGAAGGGCACGCCGGCCTCGCCTGCCACGGCG
>Ga0209800_10001782_pt1 | contig 20912 bp, 26 predicted proteins | sample Higcelweek8metaG_FD_187174 | JGI IMG/M metagenome (GOLD analysis project Ga0209800, IMG submission 187174) | Freshwater pond sediment microbial communities from the University of Edinburgh, under environmental carbon perturbations - High... | ecosystem: Environmental > Aquatic > Freshwater >...
AGTCCTGTCGCCGTAGCGAAACCACTGTTACTGATCAAATAGTCCGTATAAAGTTCAAGGTAGTCTGTTTTCATGCTCTATAAAAGCATATTGTGTGCCTTGATAGTTTTTACTGCGTAAGGTCAGTTATCTATTCAATCTTCATGGTATGGATACCGTGTCGAGCACGGTATGACGGGATGCCCGAGAGCCTTGAGGTGATCTGGGCGCAACCATCAAAGAACAGTCACGGAATCCAAAAATATATTCTCAAACGAGAGAAAATTTACCGCTTACTGTTTTTAAGCTCATCCAGTAATATTTGACTGTTTTTGTACTGACTTTTAAAAAATACCAACAATCTCTCATAATCACTATTCTTTTCGACGAGAGATGATGAGGTACTTCCGAGTGTGGGAGCATTGAGATTATAGGTAGATAATAATTCGATGTATTCTTGTCTCTCTTCGTTGCTAATGATAATGGGTAAAAATCCGTTTTTGAGTAAAGGGATATTGGCTATTAGGCGAGCTAGGCGACCATTACCGTCGAAAAAAGGGTGGATAGAGCTAAAAGCGATGTGTATATCGGTGTAAGATGTCACACATTCATCAAAGGTGCTGAGAGGTTTGGAGATGTCACCAAACTCTTTGAAAAAAAGTCCCATGAGATGGTTCATGTTCTCTGGCATGGGATAATAAGCGTGTTCTAGTTTTCCATTTTTTTTGATATACCGTCCATTTGGTTCGACTTTGTATTCACCAATAGGGCACATAATATCAATAGTAATGGCTGTTTGAACAGCTTTGTGGAGAAGAAAAATATCGTCTGGATTAAGGGTGTTTTTCGTAATCAATTCATAAATAATATCGATTGCTTTAGCGTGTCCAACGATATCAGTATGTTCAACAATAGACTTCCCTTTGATCGTGAGACCTTGCTCGATAATAAAAGCAGTGTCACCCAATGAAATGGTATTTCCCTCGATGGCATTTGATCGATAGGTCCATTCAATTTTTAGTCGATCTTTGAGTGTTTTGGCTTGCGCTTTACTTAAAGATTCGAGGTCATTAGGTATCAAAATTTACTCTTTTAATCTCTCAATTTTTGCGCCCAATAGGCGTAATTTTCCCTCTAAGTCTTCATATCCGCGATCAAGATGGTAGATACGGTGGACATTCGTGGTTCCCTCCGCTGCCATTGCGGCAAGAACGAGTGCGCTCGAAGCACGCAAGTCGGTTGCCATAACATCGGCACCCGCTAGGCTACACGGTCCGATTACGGTTGCCGTGTGACCGCTTAGTTTGATCTCGGCTCCGAGACGTTGCAATTCACTGACGTGCATAAAGCGGTTTTCGAACAAACGCTCTTCGATGGTGCTGGCGCCCTTGGCAATCGTAGCAAGTGCTAAAAATTGTGCCTGCATATCGGTCGGGAATGCGGGGTACTCTTGGGTGATAATATCGACGTGTTTGAGTTCTGTTGCGGGATGAATCGTCATCGTATTTTCACCGCATTCGACGCGGCATCCCATTTGCTCTAGCTTTGCCGTAACGGCATTGAGGTGATCGGGGCGTACACGCTCTAGTCTAATGGTAGAGTTTGTTATTGCACCAGCACATAGATAGGTTCCCGCTTCGATACGATCGGGGATAACTTCAAAATCAACCATATCGATGGTCTTTCCGCCCGTTCCGATGATAGTAAGCTCTGATGTACCGATTCCGCTAATATCAATACCGCTATCACGAAGGATTTCGCACAGTTGTACCACCTCTGGCTCTTTAGCACAGTTGACTAGAACCGTTTTGCCGTGTGCCAGTGCCGCCGCCATAACAATATTGGCGGTTCCTGTTACAGTGATTTTATCAAAAATGATATGGGCACCTTTAAGCCCCTCGGGAGCTACCGCATGAACGTATCCTGCATGAATGGTGATTTGCGCACCCATTTGTTCCAATGCTTTGAGGTGCAAGTCGATGGGACGCTGACCGATAGCGCATCCGCCCGGAAGAGAGACTTCACAGTGACCGAAACGGGCTAAAAGAGGTCCTAATACGAGGATCGAAGCACGCATCGTTTTAACGATGTCGTAGTTTGCCATCGTATGGTTTACGGTGGAGGTATCGACACTCAGAACATGATTCTCTAATGTACAGCTTGCACCGAGGTTTTGGAGAAGTTTGAGGAGTGTTTTGATGTCTGCCACTTCAGGCATATTGGTGACTCTGAGCGGATTATGGGCTAAAAGTGCCAATGTGATGAGTGGCAATGCGGCATTTTTTGCGCCAGAGATGGTAACGGTTCCGCTAAGTTTAGTCGGTCCTTGAATTTGTAAATAGTCCATTAAATTCCCGCAAGTATAAAAGTTTGATATTATAAGTCAACATAGGTTAAAATTATCAAAATATAGCGATACTCGAAGGAGAAAATGTGAGTTCAGCCCTTGATCGCCTAAAAAACCTGACAGCACAGATCTCCAGCTACGAGTTAGAACGCAAAAGCAACCTCAAAACACTCGAAGAGCTGTATCAAAAGTTGGGTATAGATGCTAAAGTAGAGCATTTTGATGCGTTATTTGAATTTAAAGCGATCAATCTTTCAGGCTTATCACTAGCCGATGACGATTTGGGGGCGATAAAAGAGGGAAAATACGCTCAAATCATCGCTATTATTTACGATAAAGAGGCAAAAGTTAAAAACAAAAATATCTCATTAGCCTATTACGGACGTGCTGAAAAGTTAACTCCTGAACAAAAAAATGAGATTATTTCGTTTGTACTGGGGTGGCGTTTTGAAAAAAGCTTTCGTACTTTGGAACATTATCATAATCTCTTAGCCCATCTTAAATCTTCTGCAACTGCCTAAATATGCTTATTTTTATCGATACCGAAACGACAGGATTAGACCTCAAAGACAGAATCTGTGCTCTTGGGGCGATAGAGGATCATGCAACCCATTTTGAACGTATTAATCCAGGGAAAAAGATCCCTCCAGCTGCTTCCGCTATCCATCATATTACCAACGAGATGGTGGCTGATGCTCCCTCTTTTGGACAATCCGACATCTATGAAAAACTCAAAGTCCTCAATTCCCCTGAGAATATTTTGGTATCCCATAACGCCCCTTTTGATGTCGCGATGTTGGCGAAAGAGGGGTTTACGTGGCAGGGGAGTATTATCGATACGCTCAAATGTTCTAAATCGCTGATGGATGATTTAGAGGGGTATAGCCTGCAGTTTTTACGCTATGAACTGAGGTTATACCGAGAAGAAGCGAGTGTTTTTAAAGAGTATAATCTTCCTATTATCCCTCACCATGCACTGAGCGATGCACTGCACACCAAAATGGTAATGGAATACCTTCTCGATTTAGCGGACATCGAAAGACTGGTCGAAATATCCAAAAGCCATGTTCTTCTGACACGCCTCCCGTTTGGAAAATATGCCAAAAAACGGATCGAAGAGATAGCCCTCAAAGACCCCGCTTATCTCAAGTGGATGGTGGAGAGTTTAATGGATATGGATGAAGATTTGCGTTATAGTATCGACTATTATTTGAGAGGAAAGTGATTTGAAAATAGCTATACAGTGTGATTCTCCATTATTGCAACGTTCATTGGAGCTTTTTCTCGAGGGAAATTTAAGTTCACTTCGCCAATGCGATCTTCTTATTCGTGATAAAAATATACATGACGATCAATACCCTACGTTTATCATCGGTTCGGATGAATCCTCAGATCTTATTAAACCGTTTTCTAAAGCGCAGCTTCTTCATGCACTAAACCAAAAATTTGATTCCGATAAACATGCACACTCGCCGTTGATAGAAGAATCATTATCCTCAAGCGAAGAGGGAGTCAGTTTCGAAATTTTAGAGCGTCATATCGACAAATTGACGCGCGAATACCAATCCAATATCCTTAAAGCGATACGGGCATTTTATGAAAAATAATCTTACCATTACCAAAAAAATTATTGCCGGAAAGTACAAAGGCAAAACCTTGAAACTCCCCTCCAAAGAGACAACACGCAGTTCCAAAGGGATTGTACTGGAGTCTTTTTTTAATACCTTACAGTTTGATATTATCGATGCTGTTTTGGTAGAAGTATTCAGCGGCAGCGGTTCTATCGGACTTGAAGCGCTCAGTCGCGGAGCCAAAAAGATCATTTTTATGGAAAAAGACCGCGATGCGATCCGCGTCTTGCGTGAAAATATCGCTCAAACCGATCCAAGAGCCTGCGAGATTATCGAAGGGGACAGTTTCAGTAACATCATCCATGTCAAAAAACGTCTCGCTTCTCTCGGAGAGAGTGCATTTATCTATGTTGATCCCCCGTTTTCAATTCGCGAGGGGATGGAAGCAATTTATGACAAAATGATTGATATGATCGCGTCACTCCCCCTTGAAATGGCGACTTTGATTATTATCGAACACATGAGTACCCTCGAATTACCGGATGCTATCGGTCATTTTAATCGCCTCAAATTCAAACGCTTTGGAAAAACTTCACTCACTTATTACGCATAACCCATTTTTGGAATAGCCTTTGCTTTATCTTTTTATTACAAAGGATGGGCATGAGAATATTCGTATTACTTTTTTGTTTGTTAACCCTCTCCGAAGCGGCTCGTATCAGCGAAGTTGCTAACATCGTCGGCGTGCGGGACAACCAAATTATTGGTTACTCTCTCGTTGTCGGTTTGAAGAAGACGGGTGACGGTACGACCTCTAAATTTACCCTCCAATCCATCGCGAATATGCTCAAGGCGATGAATATCGATATGAATCCAGTTGATATCAAATCCAAAAACGTTGCGGCTGTTGTTGTTACCGCTAAATTTGCCCCTTTTGCGCGCCAAGGGGATGCGTTTGACGTTACCGTCTCTTCCATTGGGGATGCAAAATCGCTTGAGGGAGGGACATTGTTGATGACTCCTCTCAAAGGGGTTGACGGTAAAATCTATGCACTTGCACAAGGTTCTATCAGTATCGGCGGTAAAAATGAAAAAGGTGCTGGTGCTGAATCGCATCCAACCGTCGGAATGGTTTACGGTGGTGGTTTAGTAGAGCGTGAAATTAATCAAGACCTCTCTCATCAGCAAAATGCAACTCTTTCTCTGAAAACATCCAATTTTGCCAATTCTGTAGCAATTCAAAATGCGATTAACGCTAAATACAAATTTAACGTTGCTTCTGCAGTTGATTCACGAACTATTAATTTGAAGCTTCCAAACAACAAATCAATGGTTGAATTTTTAGCTGAAGTCCAAAGTTTAGATATTAATTATGCACAGGAACAGAAAATTATCATCAATGAGCGGACAGGAACAATCATTGCAGGTGTGGATGTTGAGGTTAAACCGGTTGTGATTACCCAAGGAGACATGACCATCAAAATCCTTTCCCAAAATGAGGTATCTAAACCTGCTGGAAGCGTAGCTATGGATAAAAGTCTCGTGATCGGATTGAATGAGAATGAGGTTTATACCGAAAAAGGGACAACGACAGTCGCCAACATCGCACGATCACTTCAAAAGCTCGGGGCAAGTCCAAAAGAGATGATCTCAATATTACAAGCTATGAAAAGTGCTGGTGCTATCTCGGTTGATTTGGAGATTATCTAATGGATGTAACAACTGTTCAGTATCAAAGCACCATCCCCACCATCGGAACCAAAGAGGGTGATAAAGCCCTTAGGGAAAAAACAGATCAATTTGAATCGATTATCGTAAAAATGATGTTAGATGAAGCGATGAAAGATGAAAAAAATGTTTTTACTAGTACCAACGATCCAGGAGATAAAATTTTTAAATCGATGTATCGTGAAGAGCTCTCTAACGCTAGCGCAGGAGGATTTGGTTTTTCTCAAATGCTTTTTGAACACCTTAGTCAAAAGGGTGCAAAAATAGATAAGTAGACTAAAAAATTATAGGTTTTTGCCGATATAGTGAGTATACATCATAAACGGATAACAAGGATTCACCATGATCGCAAGTGTGAACGGGTCGTTACTAAAAGCGGCATATCAAGAACCGACATTAAAAACAAAAGAGCAGGAGAAGCCTGCTCAATCTATTACCAAACAAGGTGATACGAGCCGAATCGAAGAGCTAAAAGCCTCTATCGAAAAAGGGGAATATCGTGTCGATATCGAAGCGTTGGCTAAGCGAATTGCGCAAGAGCTGACCTAAAAGTATAGGAGTTTATGATGTTGTCTTATCAGTTGCAGAGTGCTATAAAAGATCTTGAAACTCTCATATCTTTGTCGCGTGAAGATATTACAGATATCCGAGAGGCGAAGCATAACCCTCAATTTGATCGCTTGGCGATTAAAGAAGAGAAAATAAAAAGTTTTGAGCAAAAAAAAGCGATGATAGATCGTGAAATTTCAAAACTGATGACACAACATCCAGATAGACCCCTCTCTGAACTTTTAAATACTGAACAACATCAGCAACTCGATTCTCTGAAAGAGCATCTCTCTCTTCTTCGAGAGGTAAATCAGCAATATGCAAAAATGGTTTTAAGTGTAGGCTCTTTCTATAATTCTCTTTTAGAACGTTTAGTTCCGACACAAATGCAAGGGTATCAAAAAGTAGCTATTTCAGAAGCATCATTTTTGGAAGTTCGAGCATAATATGGCATCAATATTTAACGCACTACATATCGGTTACAGCGGGTTAAACGCAGCACAGATTGGTATTGATACAACTGGTCACAATATTGCTAACGCCGAAACAGAAGGGTATTCTCGCCAACGAGTTGTAACCGCAGCAGCAGCACCTTTAGGTTTAGATCCTGGACAGCGTGGTGGGGGAACACAAGTTACCGATATAACGCGAATATTTGATAGTTTTGTTTTTAATCGTTACGCTACTGCTTCTCAAAATAAAGAGTATTCTGATACGCTGAAAAAAAGTCTTGAAGAACTTTCAACCTATTTCCCTGAAATTGATAATGTCGGAATCAAAAGTGATTTAAAAGGGTATTTTGACATGTGGCAATCATTGTCAAATAATCCGAGTAACACCTCATTGAAAGTAGCTTTAGCGCAGCAGACACAAACTCTCACACAGCATATACAGCAAACTCGAGGTCAAGTATCCGCACTACAAACTTCATTAGACGATCAAGTGAAAGTCAATGTTGAAGAAGTCAATCGTATTGCTGAACAAATTGCCGATTTAAATATTGAAATCAATAAAGCCGAATTCGGTGGAATCAACAATGCTAATGATTTACGGGACCAGCGTAATCAACTTGAGGTGACCTTATCAAAGATAATTGATGCAAAAGTATATGTTGGAAAAGTTGAAACGAATAATGTAGTAGATAGTAATATTGCCGTGAAACAAGGGGCTTACACCATTCAAGTAAGTGGATTCAATATTGTTGATGGGGGTACTTTTCATCCGATAGGTCTTGATTCTACCGGCAATAAAAATGGATACAAAGATTTGTACTATGAACGCCAAGACGGTGTAAGATTTCCTTTCTCTGATAGTGTTTCTGGTGGTAAACTAGGTGCTATATTAGAATTAAGAGGCTCTGCAATCGGTAGGGATGGAGAATTTGAAAATGGTTTTTTACAAGAGACCATCAATAATCTTGACGCGTTCGCAAAAGGGTTAATTGAATCCACTAATAATATCTATGCACAATCAGCAACTACATCGATGCAATCGAATGCGCTTAGTTTTTCAGATAATCAATCGCTAATGAGTACCGATGAAAATTTTAAAGAGGGTACTTTTGATTTATTGGTATACGATATTGATGGTAATGAAGTGGGACGTCGCTCTATTTCCATTAATTATGGGACGCTGATTAATGATTCTCCTCAAACAACAAACAGTATTGTTGGACAAATCAATGCTTCAATAGACGATAATCTGGATAATAATGCACTTAACGATTTGGATGATATGTTGGTAGGAACGTTTAATTCTGAACAAAAAATATTTGAAATTAATTTAAAAGCAGCATACAAATCGGAGGGGTATACATTCGCCATTGAAGATCATGGGACAAATTTTGCTGGTATTACTGGAGTTAATCGTTTTTACGATGGAACTGATGCAAAGAATATCACTTTAAATAGTGAGTTAAAACAGGATATGAGTAAAATAAAAGGGTTTAAATCTCCTGCAAACGGGGATAATAAAATGGCTTTAGATATGGTTGAGTTACAATTTACATCGGTCACATTTGGAGACCCTCTTGATTCCACTTCAACTACAATGTATGATTATTTTGACAGTATCGTAACAAGAGTTGGAACCAAAACAAATTCAGTCATTTTGAGCAACGATGCATTGACAGCTCAACTTAATTCAATCAAGCAAGAATATGATTCCATCAGTAAAGTGAGTATCGATGAAGAGATGACTAATCTCATTCGTTACCAAACATCCTACGGGGCTGCGGCCAAAGTCGTTACGACTATTGATCAAATGATGACAACCCTTTTAGGAATCAAGAATTAATGTTTTTTTTTAGCCTCGCCATATTGGTTGGCGTCCTTATATTCTCCTTTATTGGGCCATTTCTGTATACGGTTAATCCATTTTTTTTAAATTCTCAGGCAATTTTACTTTCACCTTCACAGGATCATTTGTTCGGCACCGACAGGTTGGGTCGAGATTTGTTAGCTCGATTGATGGAAGGGGGACAGGTTTCATTAATCATAGGATTCTCTAGTGCCTTTATTTCTACTCTGATAGGCTTGCTTTATGGGGTAAGTTCAGCACTTTTTCGTGGTGGATTTGACAAACTTTTTATTATCATTATTGATCTCTTTTTGACCTTTCCTACGCTCTTTTTATTACTTACCCTTGTGAGCTATGTTAATGCTTCTGTTTGGATATTGATCTTGATTATTTCGATTACCGGTTGGATGGGAACAGCAAGATTGATCCGTTCAGAGAGTTTTGCTATTAACTCGAAGCCATTTATTCGAATACTGCATATCGCTAAGGTGCATCCCCTTAAAATCATTTTGAAATATTACGCACCACTTCTCTCACCGATTGTATTGGTGAGTTTTACTTTCGGTGTAGGCGGGGCAATTTTGGCTGAGTCTGGACTCTCATTTTTGGGCCTTGGGATTGTCGCTCCACAAATGAGTTGGGGGAGTATTCTAAGTGGTGGTAAAGAGGTGCTTGATATCGCTTGGTGGGTTAGTTTTTTCCCAGGGTTAATGATCTTTATGGTGACATTTTCATTAATAAATATTTCAAATGTTTTACAAACACACCTCAATCAAAAAGAGATGTCGGGGATTTAGGTGGCTGAGGAGAGATTTGTGAATCACCTAATAATCTCTTATGAGTAAATTAGATGAGTTAAAAGGTGAGGTTAGATTGGTTGGGTAGATGGCTCAATGTTTCTATCATTACCGATTTTGCATTAATCGGCTGGACAGCATTAAACTACGAAACTCAAAAAGATGTTCTCATATATTCTGCTATATCTGCAATCTTCGGATTATCTATTGCTATCAGGATTCACTACCCTAGGTGGAAATTCCTTTAGGTCTATTTAATCGACTGGATTAAAGGGGGTAATAGTCTTTGAACTATTGCTTTTTTTTTATTAATCTTCTGATCAAAACCGGACGGCTAAAACGTATCCGAACGATCGGGAAATAACCTTACTGGGTTGTTATCTCGTTCGCCCTGAGCTTGTCGAAGGGTGAAAAGTTCATGGTTCGACAAGCTCACCATGAACGCAAAAGCAATTTAGTCGTTAAAACAACTCTTTAACTCGTCCCACTTCCCCACTCATCAACCTCACTTTTATACCATGCGGATGAGAGGGCGATTTGGTGAGGATGTCACGGACAACTCCCTCCGTCAATCTCCCCGTCGATTGATCCTCTTTGAGGACGATGCTCACCCGTTTGCCCGACATGATATTTTTTCGTTCTTTGCCGTCCATTTGTATCCCTTTTATTTGAGTAGTGTTAGTAATTCTTCGAGCGTTTTGATCCGATGGGTTGCCGCGCTAAAATCGTGTTTTTCAGTAAATCGGTTGTGGACGATGACACACTCGATCCCCGCACTCACCGCCGAGCGAAGTCCCCGCTCCGAGTCCTCGACGATGATCGTTTCGTGTTTTTCTCCTCCGAGCCGTTCCAATCCCAAGAGATATGGATCGGGGTAAGGCTTCGCACGGGCATATTCCCCGCTGCAGAGGACGAAATCCATATAATCAACAATCCCCCGTGAGGCGTGGATAAGCTCAAAATCGCATCGAAGCGCTGAGGTGACGATCCCCATTCGGTAACGCTCTGAGAGTTGCTCTAGTACCTCTTTGACACCGGGTATAGCGATCTCTTCGGTTTGGAGATAGTGTTGATAACGCTCGTTTCGGAGTGTGCGCCATCGGTCGGTTTCGCTGATCGGCACCCCCGTTTCTTCGGCGATCAAAAAGGCACTCTCTCCCGCGATCATAATGTCGCGGTAGAGATATTCGCTAAGATGAAACCCTTTGGAACTTAATACCTCGGCGCTGGCGGTATAGTACCAGTGTTCGGTATCGACGAGGACACCGTCATTGTCAAAAAGAATCTGTTTTTTCAACAGGCTAACACTTCGATGACATCCGTCCCTTTCGGTACGAGACAGAGAAAACTATAGGTTTCGTCTCCGAGGGTCTCATAACTGTGAGGGACACCTGCGGGGATGAGTAACACATCTCTCGCACCCGCTTCAATCGTTTTATCCCCGATGATCACTTTCGCACGTCCGCTCAGGACATACTGCTCATGTTCGACCGTGTTGGTGTGCAGCGGCATATAGCCCCCCGCATCGATGGTGAAGTTACGCATGGCAAAAGTGGGGGATTCATCGGGCGAGAGGAGCATTTTCATGCTTACGCCGCGACCGGCTTTTTGGGGAGTTGCTTCGATGGTGTCAATTTGTTTGTGTAAAAACATAAGTGCCTCGTAATGGTTGATTGCGTAAGGGTAGCATAGGGTTGTTAAAAATTTCTAACGGACGTAGCGTAAAAGCTGCCCTTTAAAGGGGAGGGCAAGATAGGTAGTATCGAGAGGTTTGCTCTGGGTGTGGGAAAAATCGAGATCCACCATTTTTTTGCTGAAATTAGAGTGGTTTCCTCGCCCAGGATCGACGATGATCACTTCGCATGAGTGTTTCGTATGACGATTGATAAATCCTGCCAAAAGGTTTATATGATCTCTTTCATACAGAAGATCACTTCCGATGATAAGATCAAATTCCCCCAGCGTATCGTCAAAATCTCCCCATCCGGTACGGGTAAAGGGGATGAGGTTGTCATTGTTGATTCGGGTATTTTCGCTCATGAACCGTTCCGCTTCGGGATGGTAATCGGTGGCGGTGATATTGGCGGCTCGGTGGTTGAGGACGAGACTGGCTAAACCGATACCGCACCCCACCTCTAAAATCCGTTTTCCCGCAATATCAAAATCACTCATGAGATGGGCAAGTATTTTGCTCGAATCCCAGATAACCCCAAACAGCGGCCATGAAGCGGAGGATATTCCGAGATTGCATGCCATATCATCGGTGTCGTAATATTGTTGAGTATCTCTGAGGGTCCGGACGTGAATGTCAGCGTTGATAAATTCCAGTGTTTGATAACGGAAGCGTAAGGAGGATGGCATAACTACCTTGCGCTTAAGCGCGAAGGTTTAGCCACGAGGGAGGATTGTCGAAACTGAGTTCACTTTCGTGCCAGTCGGTTTTTTCACTGTTGCGGGCGTGAAGTTGTCCGCCGATAAGGGTATATTGGAGCCCCGTTACATTACTGGTAAGCTTTTTACCCTCTTTTAACGCATCTAAAACGGCTTCTCTGCTTTCCATAGTGGTCCTTTTAAAATCGGCTTGGAAAAACACCTATATAGTGTCTTAGTAAAATGATTTGTGGAAGATGGGCAGAAAAAATCTGCCCAAGAGGAAGTTACAGAGCAGTAACGTTTTCTGCTTGTGGACCTTTGTCACCTTGACCTACTGTGTAAGTCACTTTTTGACCTTCGTCAAGAGAAACACGACCATAACCAGTGCTGTTAATTTGACGAAAATGTACGAATACATCTTTACCGCCGTTGTCTTGTTGGATAAATCCAAAACCTTTTTCGCTGTTGAACCATTTAACGGTTCCGTTTAGTACGTCTGCCATAGTAAACCCTTTGTTTTAAAAATACACTTCGTTGCCGAGGTGGTCGAAAATATAAAGTGGAGTATTCTTATGGCAGATCGTACTGTTAACTAAAAGGTCTTCAATAAAAAACAAACCAAAGATGAAACTCTAAATCATCTTTCAATGGAAATATTATACCTGAAAAAAAACTTAATAGCAAGTAAAATTGTTAAACTTTCGATTGAACCGTAATTTTCGTCGCTTCGAACAGTTCGGCTGCCTTTTGAACCATCGGTTCTTTGAGAACATCATTGCCGTCAAACTCTTTGATATTGCCCTCATCGCATTGGTTTATAGAGCTTCCAATCCCGATTTCAGTCTCTTCGATCATAGAAGCAGATTCAGTAATCATCTCTTCTTCCACGAGAGGAATGAGAAACGGTTCCTCTTTTTCGGTAATTGGTGCTGACACTTCGGGAATTTTTGTACATCCGTTTGATTTAATATGGGTTGTGACTCCATAAATCTCTCGGACAAACTGACGAATGATTCCAAAACTGTTTTTGAGCAGTTCTTTGTCATCTTCTTCAGCACAGCTTTCCCACGTGAGGGTCTCATTTTCAAAGGAGATGAAGGTGACATTGTTTTTAAAACAAACACCTAATTCAGCACTTCGATCGCTGATTCGCTCACACAGTTGCTCGAACGGTGATTTGATCGCAGGGGGCGTAGGGGTGACGTGAATCGTCGGTGCTTCGCTGACACTCGGAGCGACAGATGCTTTGGTTGGTGTGTGGGTAGTGACACGTGATTCGAGGGACTCGATCATATCGTCGATCTCTTTGATCTTGAGCGCTTCGATCATTTTAAAGAGGACGAGGCTTACCACAAATCCGCCGTCGGCATTGATTGCGAAAAGGGTTTTAGCATCACTCAAGATTCGGAAAAACCGTTCAATGACCAACGGACTGAATCGGTGATCCCCCTCATACAGACGCTCTTTGAGATAGGCGATTAACTCATCGACCACCATTTCGGACTCATACGCTTCGAGTTCTTGAAGCATTTTGATGAGGCTTGTGCGGTCTTTGGCAAAAATAGCGTCAAAAAGGCGACTGATATAATCGGGATCGAGAAGCCCCAACATATCGGCAACGGTTTTGACATCCACGAACCCTTTGGAGTAGATGATCGCCTGATCCATGAGGGTGAGAGTATCACGAAGAGAGCCTGAACCGCTACGTGCTAGGATGTCGAGCGCCTCGCTCTGGTACTCGATATTCTCCAAATGGAGGATGTGGCTCAGATGGTGGACGATGTTGGGGTGGCTGATCCGCTTGAATCGAAAATGCTGGGTACGGCTGAGGATGGTCGGTGGAAGTTTCAGCGGATCGGTGGTCGCGAGGATAAATTTGACATATTCAGGTGGCTCTTCGAGGGTTTTGAGGAGGGCATTATGCGCCTCTTTGGTGAGCATGTGCACTTCGTCGATGATGAAGATTTTGACTTTAGCGCTGGCGGGGCGGTATTTGGTGTGCTCGATCAAATCGCGGATATCATCGATCTTACGGCTCGATGCGGCATCCATCTCGATGATATCGATATGACGCCCCTCGTTTGCCATGACACAGTGACTGCACACGTCACACGGTGCGGAGGTGGGGCCGTTTTCACAGATGAGCGATTTAGCGAAAATACGTGCGGTTGAGGTTTTACCCGATCCGCGAAGTCCTGAGAAAAGATAGGCGTGAGAGAGGCGCTTGGAATCGAGTGCGAGGGAGAGGGTTTGGGAAATGCTCTCCTGTCCGATAAGCTCTTCGAAACGTCGAGGACGGTATTTTAACGCTAAGACTTCGGATGTGCCCAATTGAGACCTCTTTGATTTTGTATAAGTGAGTTTACCGTGGTTACGATAAATTTTAGATTACAGTGACAGCCACTCTTTGGCAACGCGGCGAAGCCCTTCGGGATTTTCGGAGGCGAAAAATTTGAGGCTGGTCTCCTCGTACCGTTTGGTGAAATCGTAGTGGCTCTCCAGATATTCGACAATCGCTTCACCGGAGTGGATGAGGGAGCTTTTTCCTTCGAAATAGGTATCGATTGCACGAGCGACTAACGGGAAATGGGTACATCCGAGGATGATCGCATCGGGCGTTTTCTCTAGGGAAGCAAAATAGTGATGGAGGGCACTTTGGAGCACTTCCCCCTCATACAGCCCCTCTTCGACGATAGGGACGAGCAACGAGGTTGCGATGGCGCTCAGGTTTTGGTATCCAAGTTCGTGAAGCCCTTTTTCATACGCCCCTGATTTAACCGTTGCTTTGGTTCCTAAAATGAGGATATTGGCATCGGTATTTGGGATGGCATTTTTGAGCGCTAACACCCCCGGATCGACCACACCGATAACATCGCAATCTGAGTGTAGACGCATCTCATCGAGGGCGTAAGCACTAACGGTATTACAAGCAGTGATGAGGAGATCGATTTCAAAGTTTTTGAAAAATTCGAGGGCTTCGAGGGAGTAGCGGATGATGGTGTTTTGATCTTTGACCCCGTAAGGGACGCGGGCGGTATCGCCGAAGTAGATAATCTCTTCGAAGAGTTTATGCTCCAACAGCGATTTGACGACGCTTAAGCCCCCGACACCGCTATCAAAGACGCCGACTCGCATCTTATTTGCTTGACTCGTTCATGCTATCAAGAAATTCGATATTCGATTTGCTTTTGAGCATGGTGTTGTAGAGGAAGCGAAGTGCTTCGACTTCGTCTTCTTGTTTATGCAGCATAGAGCGAAGGACAAATACTTTTTGCAATACATCCGGTCCGAGGAGGAGTTCCTCTTTTCGGGTTCCCGATTTGAGAATATCGATCGCAGGGAAGATGCGGCGATCGGAGATTTTACGGCTGAGGACAATTTCGGAGTTACCGGTTCCTTTGAACTCTTCGAAAATAACTTCATCCATACGGCTTCCCGTATCGACAAGAGCAGTCGCGATGATCGTGAGACTTCCGCCGTTTTCGATGTTACGTGCCGCACCGAAGAATCGTTTCGGTTTGTGCAATGCGTTGGCATCGACTCCCCCTGAGAGAACTTTTCCTGAGCTCGGGGTAACGGTGTTGTACGCACGGGCAAGTCGGGTGATCGAATCGAGGAGGATTACGACATCTTTACCAAGCTCAACGCGTCGTTTTGCCCGTTCGATTACCATTTCGGCAACTTTAACGTGGTTTTTTGCCGGTTCATCAAAGGTTGAACTGTAGACTTCCCCTTTGACAGAGCGCTCCATATCGGTGACTTCTTCGGGACGTTCATCGACGAGGAGAACCATGAGCTCGATTTCAGGATGATTACTGGTGACACCGTGGGCGATCTCTTTCATGAGCTCGGTTTTACCTGAACGTGGAGGAGCGACGATAAGACCGCGTTGCCCTTTACCGATAGGAGAGAACAAGTCCATCATCCGTCCGGTAAGTCTGGTCGGTTGGTATTCGAGTTTGATTTGCTCTAGCGCATAAAGCGGTGTGAGGTTTTCAAAGAGAGGACGTTTTTTAGACTCTTCGGGTGGTAGGTAGTTGATCGCTTCGACTTTGAGGAGGGCATAGTAGCGCTCTTGGTCTTTCGGTGCGCGTACTTGTCCCGTAACGATATCCCCGTTACGAAGAGCGAAACGGCGAATCTGAGTGCTTGATACATACGCATCGTGCATTGAGTCACTAAAAGACTGATCGACTGCACGTAGAAAGCCGTAGCCATCTTGCATAATCTCCAAAATTCCCGTAAAGAGGATGAATCCCCCTTGCTGTACTTGGGTCTTGAGAATTTCAAAAATCAAATCTTGACGTTTGAGTTCATTGGGGTCTTCAATGTTTAGTGAAGCGGCAATCTCAAGGAGATCTTCGAGCTTTTTAGTACGTAGGGCTTCAATAGTAAAGCCGTCAACCGGTACATGGGTTCGGTTTTTCGAGTTGTTTCGAGGAGTTTTTGCGGTATCGCTCATGCGTAGAATGCCTTAAAGTGTGTAGATTTAATCGGCGAGTTTTAGGTGAGATGTCATTGACAGGTCATTGTTTTGTTCTGACATTATAAACTATAGAGAAGCGGGTTGTCAAGAACGGATATTTCTAAATTGTGAACACTTTTTGCTATGACTATGTTTCAGAAGATTAATAAACATATTTTAAAAGGTTCATCTTGTTCGATTTTTTAAAAAAGAAAAGCGAAGAAAAATCACTATCTGAAGCGGTAGAAACACCTAGAGATTTTACCAATTCGATCGGTATGGAGTTTCTCTATATCGACGGCGGAGAGTTTATGATGGGACGCAATCCGCATTACAACGAGGGGGGGGATGTCGAATCTCCTGCCCATCCGGTTAAGCTGAGCGGATTTTGGATTGCCAAATATCCCGTGACGCAGGAACAGTATTTCAAGCTTACCCGTGTCAATCCCTCTTTTTTTAAGAATGATAAAGTGGAAGAGGAGAGCTCCCGTCGTCATCCAGTGGAGCAGGTAAGTTGGTTTGATGCGAAAGCCTATGTAGAGCTGATTAACCGTTATGAAGGGAAAACGCGATTTTACGCATTGCCGACGGAAGCACAGTGGGAATATATCGCTAAAGCAGGGGGAAATACCCGATTTACGTTTGGAGATTCCGAAGCACAACTCGATGAATATGCCGTCTATGAGTACAGCGTAAATGCGAGAACGGCGGCAGTGGGAAATCGGCTTCCGAACCGATTGGGGATTCATGATCTACTCGGGAATGTATGGGAGTGGTGTGAAGATGACTTTTTTGCCAACTATAACGGTGCTCCGAGTGATGGCAGTCCTCGCATTGGCGGAGCTGAGGGGGAGTCGTTTAAAGTACGTCGCGGAGGGAGCTATAAAACAGGGTATCTTTGTTTGCGCAGTGCATTTCGGGGCTATTCACGTCCCGATTTGATTTCTAATGATATTGGATTACGGCTCGTCATCAATGGTGATCCATTGAAATGAATTTACCACTTTCATACAACCATTTTTGCTTTTCTTTTAAAAAGCGGCTTTTCTCTTTGAGGATACCGCCATCTAGTTTTGCTTCAAACGCCACAAACGCTTCCTCATCTCCATCTATAAATTCAAGAATCTTCAACCCTAAAAACTGAGTGTTTTGAGAAAATGCCAAAATGCTTTTTCTCCAACGTTCTGTCTCTTCTGTGTAATCGGGATTGTTTGGATGAGTTGTCGACATAATATAATCGCTCAATCCGAGCGCAAAGGCACTGTATCGCGAGCGCATCAGTTTTTTGGCATTGGAGGGGAGAATTCCCTTATGGTAAGGAAGGCAGCATTTTTTGTATTTTTCACCGCTGTGGCAGGGGCAGGGAGAATTAGGGGATATTTTCATTTAGTGTTCGTTTTTTTTAGTTTATTATAGCGTAAGTATTGAAGCGGTATGCTATGGGAAATTATACAAAAGAAAGGGTTTTAATGTCCTATTATATTTGGCTTATCTTTGGAGTTATCGCCTTTGTGATCGAAATGATGATCCCTACCTTTTTCGCTCTGTTTGCGGGGGTGGGTTTTTTAGCGGCGGCGACGGTAGCATTTTTCCTCCCCGAATCACTTTTTTGGCAGTTGATTATCGCTTCGGTATTTATGATTATCGGGGCGGTTGTGTTTAAAAAGCGGGGGATGGGGGATGATACGCAAGACTCCGTAGGAACCCATAACGAGTTTGTCGGGATCAAAGGGGTGGCAACTACAGAGCTTTCAGCTCACCAAGAGGGGGAAGTTTCTCTCTATGAACCGGTACTCGGCGGACGTCATTGGCCTGCGGTGAGTGTGGATGGCGTCATCGAAGTTAATGCTGAAATACGGATTGTCAAATTAAACGGCAATTCGCTAATCGTCGAAAAAATTTAATCAAAGGACATAGTATGGATGCAAGTCTAATTTTTCCGTTAGTGTTAATGGTCGCGGTGGTGTATACGCTCTCGCAAATGGTTCGTATCGTTCCTCAGGGGGAAGAGTGGGTTGTCGAGCGGTTAGGTAAATACCATACGACCTTGTTACCGGGGTTGCATTTGCTGATTCCGATTGTGGATATTGTCGGGTATAAAATCGTCACCAAAGAGCTGATTCAGCAAACGCGAGAACAAGAGGTTATCACCAAAGATAATGCCGTCGTCATCATCAGTGCGGTGGTTTTTTACCGTGTCACCGATCCGGGAAAAGCATCGTATTCGATCAGCAATTTCGAGAGTGCGGTGGGAAATATGACCACAACGACCCTTCGTGCGGTGATCGGTGGGATGACACTCAATGAGTCACTTTCTCAGCGCGATCAAATCAAAGCGCAAGTGGCGGAAAAAATCCGTGATTCACTCAGCGGATGGGGGCTAACGCTAGGTAATCTCGAAGTTCAAGACATCCGACCGAGCAAAAACCTTCAAGAGGCGATGGAGCGTCAAGCGGCGGCGGATCGTGAGCGGGAAGCGGCGATTATGATCGCGGATGGAGAGAAAAAAGCGGCAATCGCCAAAGCAGAAGGGATGAAAGAAGCGGCGATTTTAGACGCACAGGGGAAACTTGAAGCGGCGAAACTCGAAGCGCAGGCAAAGGTGGAGTTGGCAGAGGGGGATCGTAAAGCGATGGTGATCGTTACCCAAGGGCTTGCAGGCGGAGAGAGTGCTCCTCATTATCTCCTCGCTCAGCGTTACATCGACAGCGTGAAAAATCTGAGCAACTCAAATAACTCTAAAGTGGTCTTTATGCCTGCTGATTGGCAACAAAGTCTCGCGGGCGCGGTAGGCTCATTGGGATATTTGGGTACTGCCCTCGGTGAGAAAAAATAGGGCAAATTGTCATATTCTTTTTACCTCTTAGGGGTGATGGGCTATAATCACCTTTATGATGTATGAAATAACAACCCTAATAGCCTTTATCGCCGCCGGAACTCTCGGATGGATGTGGAATCAATCCCGCCAACACTACGCGCTCCTCGAAGCGCGTGCACTGCAACTCCAAGAACTCTATGCTCAGGAGCAAACCCTCAAAGCCAAACTCCAAGTTCAGCTCGATAATACTCAGAATGAGTATCATTCACTGGAGCGCGATTACGCCGTACTCCATACCCGTCATGAAGAGTCCTCCCGTTCTTTTGAAGAGAAAATTCGTCTTTTGGACGAAGCGAAAATACAGATGAAAGTGCAGTTTGAACAACTCGCGGCACAGATTTTCGAACAAAAATCTAAAACATTTGACGAAGCGCATACCAAAGGGCTTGATCTCCTCCTCAAACCGTTTCGTGAGCAGATAGCCCAATTCTCAACCCAGAGCAAAGAGCAGTTTATCCACGATGCAAAAGAGCGTCAAAGCATTAAAGATGAAATCCTCCGCCTCAAAACCCTCAACGAACGGCTCTCTCAGGATGCGATAAACCTCACCCAAGCCCTCAAGGGGGAGAACAAGACCCAAGGAAACTGGGGAGAGATAGTGCTAGAGCGGATACTCGAAGAATCGGGGCTACGAGAGGGGCATGAGTATAACATCCAAAGCACCCTCAGTGACGAGGAGGGGAAAAAGTTCCGTCCCGATGTGATCGTACATCTCCCTCAGAACAAAGATATTATTATCGATTCCAAAGTCTCGCTTGTTGCGTACGATGCGTTTATCCGCGCTGAAACCGACGAAGATCGCTCTCATGCTCTCAAACAGCATCTCCTCTCGATCCACTCTCATATCAAAGGACTAAGCGGCAAGCGGTACGAGCAGCTCAGCGGGGTACGGACTCTCGATTTTGTGTTGCTCTTTATGCCTATCGAGGGGGCATTTCTCCTCGCACTGGAGCAGGATAACACCTTTTTCAAAACAGCGTATGAGCAAAACATCGTCGTCGTCTCCCCCTCCACGCTTCTCGTAACGCTTCGCACGATCGAGCACATCTGGCGAAGCGAGTACCAAGAACGCAATGCGAAAGCGATTGCCGAGTCGGCCGAAGCGCTGTATGAGAAACTGGTGGCGTTTGTGGAGGATATGGAGAAGATCGGCGAGCAGATCGGACGTACCCAAAAAAGTTACGAGGGGGCGATGAATAAGCTCAGTAGTGGAAAAGGGAATTTGATCCGACGTGTCGAGTCGATGCGGAAACTGGGATTGAAACCGAAGAAGTTGCTTCCCTCATCGGTGATGGATGATGGGGAGGAAGAGGAAATTTTGGCAGATAAAGAGTTGGTACAAAATTTTAAAAAATAGTGAATATTCTGTTATCTAAGTGTTCAATTGTTGAAAATAAATCCTTTATTATCTAGTAACATGAAGCCTCAGAAAGAAGAACTTTAGTGTGGTGATGACCTGTAATAGCAGAAAATAAATTGCCTTTGCAGGTAATAGATTTTCCTACAAAAGGACGAAGGTTATTGTAGGTAGATTTACCTGTAAGCACTAACTGAATATCAGTTACCGAGTCAAAGTTTTCTTGGAGTTGTTCTCCTCCTATGCCATCAGCAACACATTTAGGTTTTGATAATCTTATAAGAAAATATGTTTCAGCCATATCTCCAGATGCGATACTTTCGTAATTTGGAGCACCAGGAAATGTTTGACGATAAAGTGTCCCTTTGATTTCTGTATTTTTATAACTAATACATTGATCTGCAATAGCTGTAAGTGAAATAAAGACTAAAAAGCAGATAGTTTTCATAGTAACTGACCTTACGCACTCTTCAATCTCTGTAATTCCATAAACGCCATTTGATTGGCACGGATGAGGAGTTTGGTTCTGAGTGCGAAATGGTTTAGAGCGGTTTTTATTTTTAAGCATTC
>Ga0209800_10001784_pt1 | contig 20894 bp, 15 predicted proteins | sample Higcelweek8metaG_FD_187174 | JGI IMG/M metagenome (GOLD analysis project Ga0209800, IMG submission 187174) | Freshwater pond sediment microbial communities from the University of Edinburgh, under environmental carbon perturbations - High... | ecosystem: Environmental > Aquatic > Freshwater >...
AATTGACAACGATTTAGATGGATTAGTAGATATGAAAGACCCAGATTGTTTCAATTCTATAATTAGTAATACCTGCAAGGATAGCAAAGACAATGATGGGGACAAATTAATAGATGGAAATGATCCAGATTGCAAATCTGGTGGTGTGGGTCAAGAAGTCAATGATAACACCAATATTGATACAAGATCATGTATAGCAAGTAATGATGGGAGATCAATACAAAAAACAGACCAAAGAGAAGGTGATCCTCACTGTGTTGATATCACAACAAAAAATGAGTGCGAGACATATTGGGAATATGATCGTGAACCAATGGGAGCATATCAAGATATGGCATCAGAATGGCGTTGCGTTTGGGAATAAATAATAATCTAAAATAATATTATATGGAAAATAAACCTAAAAAAAGTAAAGCTCTGATAATCACAATCATTCTGATTGTACTACTTATACTAGTAGGTTATTTCCTATTAAGAAACAAAGATAGTGTGGGAGTAAAAACTTCATCAAGTATCGCAAAAATATTCTCCCCACTAGGCACCTCAAGTAATTCTAAGAAGTTAACAACTACAAATGAAAAGCTAACCGCAAAAGCCGGTGAGGATCTCAACAAGGGCGATAAAGTATATGTCTATAGTTTAGACGGGAATAACAACCCAACAGTCATGAGAGTCAATTCGAAAAATTCCAATGTTTGGGGAATCGCACTTAGAGATATAAAGATGGGAGACATAGGAGAGTTCTCGGGCGGAGACGGTAGTTTCTGGGGAACAATAAAAGATTTCATTGGTGGAATATTCGGAAAGGATCCTAATGACGGACAATGCAATAATGGAGCAACAAATCCTACTCTTTGCACAACTATTGGTGGTATCTGTATAAATAGTGCGATTAATCCGCCACTCTGTACTAACTTCAATACAAATGTTTTCCCAATTGTCACAATTACAGCTAATCCAACATTTGTAACGAAAGGTGGATCATCCACTATTAGTTGGGAATCGGAAAATGCTGAATCATGCAACGCAGGAGATGGAAATGGGACAGGCACGACAGGGTCATTCTCGACTGGGATACTTAATGCAAGCAGACTATACACTGTCACTTGTACTGGAACTAATGGAACAGGTAGCGACAATGTTTCAGTAATTGTCATGGCAAATAATCAATGCCCCAACACGGCGACAAACCCACCAGAATGTACTACGATTGGAGGCAAGTGTATAAACAATGCTATAAATCCTCCGGAGTGTACGGAAAATCCAACAGAATGTACCAATGGTACAGATAATTTTCCTTTGTGTACTACGATTGGAGGCAAGTGTATAAACAATGCTGTAAATCCTCCAGAGTGTACTGACAATGGAGGTTATGATTTCCCATCCGTTACAGTTACAGCTAATCCAACTACTGTTTCATCAGGTAAAAAATCAACTATTAGCTGGGAATCAGAGAATGCGATTTCTTGTAAAGAAAGTGGAGGAAGAGGAGGAACTCTTGTGAAGGGAACATTCGAAACAGAAGAACTATATAAAAGCACTGCATATACTGTAACTTGTATTGGTAAAGGTGCCAATGGAATAGCAAGTGGTACTACTTTTGTCTATGTCAATCCAGAAATTATAGACCCAAAACCAGAATGTTCAGATGGGGTAGACAATGATGATGTTGATACCTTCGCTGATGTGTTAGACCCAGAATGTCATAGCGACGGAAACGTAACAAATGAAGCAAGTTATGATGGTACTTGGTACTCTGAGAAAATATCTTGGGGAGGGTATAGAGAATGTGCAGATAAACTTGATAATGATGGAGATGGATTGGTTGATATAAAAGACCCAGGTTGTCATACAGATAATATTGCATTAGATAAACCCGGAAGTGATACAACAGGAGCAGAATCATACAACCCAAGCACATATGTTCCAACTCGTTCGGAACTCGGTTCGATGCCACCTCTTGATGGAGATAAACAATGTAATGATGGTATCGATAATGATGGTAAGGGTGGAATAGATGAAGATGATGTGGACTGTCACATCGGTGGTGTAAAAACAGGGAAATATGTACCAACTCATGACTCTGAATTAAATCCACCTACACAGTGTGATGATACATTAGATAATGATGGTGATGGAAAAGTTGATACACAAGATTCAGGTTGTCATACAGATTATGATGCTTCCAATAGTGATACATATAAAGATACTTTGAACGATGAAAGTAAAACAAAACCAGTAGAAGTCGCAGAAGAAAATAAATGTTTATTAATAGAACAAAACCCATTGACCTTCACTCCTGAAGAAAAAGCGAGATTGGAAACATTACTTCGCAAGTTTTATCTTATCTCTTCAAGCCTAAGAACAAGTGAAGACATCGCTACTATATATAGTGATATTGATCAACAAAATAGTTTTATCAAGCAAATTGGTGAATTAACCAAACAATGTTACTTGGATGTAAATGACCGAGTTGGATTTAATAGCTTCTGTTCTAGAAATAAAAGTCTCTGTGAAAAACCAAGAGCTCCGATGGCCGCTGATAATTATTCAATTGAATTTGAGTCTAAGAATAATGATTCATACGCGGATAGGTATTATACTGCGAAACAAAACTTGACACTAAGAAGAGGAAATCCTTGGTACCCAGAAGTGCCTAAGGGCGGATTTGGCGGGACATTCCCTTATACCGAGAATAATGCATATTCTGGAGAATCAAGAATCGCCCCAAGTGATAACAGTGGAAGTGCTCCGAAAAATAATATTACACTCGGATATATGGATTATACTTGGTTAGAGGGAAATGAAAATGGAGTATACAAAAATGGTATAGGGCCTGGCTGTAAAGCAGTGTCAGGTTATTATTATGGAGTTATGACAAATGGAATAAGTTGTGATATATATAATTACCCTAATAAAGTAGATGCGAACAATACCAAGGTCTTTAATAATTGTTATTATATAAATACAAAAATATATGGTAATAAATCCGCGCCCCCAGAAGAAGGACCTTTGAGTAACGGTTGTAAATGGAAAGACGGAGTAGACCTAGGGAATACTGAGAGAATTTTGAATATTTGGTAGGAGAAGAGTAATTAAAAATTAAGAAAGAATAATTAAGAATTGGGATAGGATAGGGAAAGTAAAAAAGGAAAAAACAAAAATGATGAAGAAACTCACGCCATACATTCTAATAGCTGTAATGCTCGTGCAATTATTTGCGCCGTTTACAGTTGGCATGGGAGCAAAAAATAATTTAAAAATTGAGCAAAGTAAGGTTGAGGCTGCTGATTGTAAAATTGAAAGTGTAGATGTTCAACCTGCAACTGAAATAACAGCTTCAAAACCAACAGAATTAACTGTAAACATCAGTGTAAATAACGAGTGTATAGGAAAAACAATAAAAGTTATGCCCGAAAAAAATGAGGGGAACTTTTTGTTAAGCATTGAGAAAAATTTACCTTACGAGATAACAGAAAAAGACATCTCGTTCTCAGTTAAAACAGGAGAGTATAAATGTGATAAAAAAACGTGCGAAACAAAAGTTTTAGTAAATGTATTAGATGTAGGTGATGGGGGAAGACTTGATTTTGAAAGGGTTAAACTTGCAGATTTCCAGTGCACTGGACTAAATGGTGAATGTGATAAAAATTTAGAATGGGGAGTTACACCATTAAAAGGGGTGAAAGGAACAAAAGGAACAGATCCAACCGGACAATTTAGTATAATCCCAAGTAGTACTTCTAATTCGATTGGGGTTGCTGGTCAAGCACCACCAGGAATTACATTCCAAGAAGGGGATAAATTGCGTCTTGAATTAGCTCTTGACTCAAATCGAACAGAAAGTATTGAAACAAAAGAATTTGATATAAATAAAGAATTACTACAAAACGGAGAGATCACATATTCATATGAATTTAAAAATTTAAACAGTTCAACTGGATATAGTTTCTATATTTATGCCACAGGATATCAACCACAATCAATGTTTAGCATTTACACTAAAGATGCAAATGATCAAGTAGTTGTCCCCCTTCCAACCTCTCAGACAAATAACAAAGAAGCTGAAATAGATGACGGATTCCCGGCCTGCGATATTTGGCATCTTGGGAAGACTTTCGGTGGTTGTATTGGGATTGGATTATATTGGATACTTTTCAAACCAACTTCACTTCTTTTTGGACTTGCGGGAAGTATTTTGGATTTCACAATAATGTACTCCATCAGTGATTCATCTTATCGTTCGCAATTCGTCATAGAAGGATGGGGAATAGTTAGAGATTTTTGTAATATGTTCTTCATCTTTGTGCTTCTCTATATAGCAATCGGAACTATTTTAAACCTATCAAGTGTCAAAACAAAAGAAATGATTATCAATGTGGTAATCATAGGGCTCCTGATAAATTTCAGCTTGTTCGCAACTCAAGTTATCATTGACGCTTCAAATATCTTGACGAGAATCTTTTATAATCAGAAAACAATCGTTACTGGAACTCAAAAAGATGCTGAGGGAAATACACTTAGCCAGCTAGGAGAATTTGGAGAGATAAAATTATCAGAAGCTATCGTTTCAAAAGTAGATCCGCAATTACTTGTGATGGAGGCCAAAAGGGTGAGCCAGAACGCACCAGCAAGCGGGGTAAATGAGGGAGAGCAACCTAAGGGTATTTCCGCGGGTAGTTTCATAATAGTGGTTATACTCGCTTCTGCGATTAACATAGTCGGAATGATTGCCTTCTTTTCTTCGGCTCTTGTATTTATAGCCAGAGTCGTGATGCTGTGGATGGCGATGATACTCGCGCCACTTGCATTCTTTAGTTATATGGTACCAGAGTTACAAGGAATAAAAATGGTTGGATGGAAAAAGTGGTGGCCGGATACTCTGAAGATGGCATTTGTGGCGCCAGTCTTTGCCTTCTTTATGTACATAATAGTCGGGTTTATGGATAAAGGGCTTGGAATAGTTGATGCTAGTCTAAAGAAAGGATCATTCGGATTGAGTTTCCTTATCGCAATAATAGTCCCATTTGTATTTATAATGGTACTGCTTATGAAAGCCAAAGAAATCGCAGTTGATATGTCCGGCGAAATCGGCAAGGCAGCAGCAAATATCGGATCAAAGGCTGGAGGCCTTGTACTTGGTGCTGGTATAGGAGCCGGTGCTATGGCAATGAGAGCAACAGCGGGAAGGCTTGGAAGTTCTATCGCCAATTCTGATAGACTAAAGAGCGCTGAAGCAAGGGGTGTTTTTGGTGCAAAAATATTACGTAATATTGGAAGTAGCGCTGGTAAAAGTAGCTTTGATGTTAGGGCCACTGAAGCAGGTAAAGCTGCAGGGAAAGGTATGGGTACTGATTTAGGTAAAGCAAAAGAAGGTGGGTATACAAAGGCAAGAGCAGACAAGGTTGCGTACAGACAAAAGAGAGCAAAAGAACTCGAGGTTGGGGAAGATTCACCACAAACACAAGCAGTTTGGAAGGCCGAACATGCACTTCATGGACTTAAAACAGACAGAGCAAGACAAGACGCTCTACTTGGTTTGAATAATGGTGTTGCCTTTGAACAAAGACAGGCAGCTATTGATGCAGCAACTGCAAATCTTGCTGATGCACAAGCTGCAAGAAATGCATTACCAACAACAGCAGCAGCAGGAACACCAGAAGCTGAACAAATACGACTTGCAGATAATGATCTTAATGATGCTAAGGCTGCTTTAATTTCTGCTAATGTAGCTGATTCCGGATTGGGTGGACTAGAAAGAGCAATTGTGGCAGCAGAAAAAGCAGTAGGAGCAGCAGAAAGAGACTTGAAGGATGCTACTGATACTCTCAAAACAATGAAAGATAATGATCCAAATAGGGCTGATCAAGAAGAACTGGTAAAAAGACTCAGAACTAATAGAGATGCCCAAATTAAAGGTGGGAATACTGTTGATGTTAACACGGGAGCTGTGAATGGAAACGTTGTTACAGGTAGAGATCAAGCAAAAATTAATCTGGAGTCTCGACAAGCTACAATTCGAGCACAGGAAAAACCTATTCATATTGCTGAGGATAATTTGAAGAGAGCTCAAAATGCTAAGATTGAAGTTAATAATCAGGTAAGACACGATTATGCTAAAACAATTCAAGGAGGTTGGTCAAATAGTATAAATGCAATAATAACGCTTGGGCAACATTCCGTCCAAGGAGAAACAGAAGCAGCAAATAAGATACTTGCGGGTGTAGAAGAAGCACACAAAATAACTGAGCATCATTAATTATGGATAACAACAAAGACCTATTACAAATAAAAATCGAGGAAGCAAGAGCTACTCTACCACAAAAAATGAGAGAGGCTATAGATTTTGTTAACTGGAAAATAATCATTTTAGGAATGCTGGGAAAATACAGCCCTGTTCAATTAGAAGTATTGGAAGACGAGACAGAGTTATTGCTTTGTGGACTCATTGAGCCACAAAATTATCCTGAAGCGCTAGAGAAAGGAATGCATCTTTCAAAAGAAGGAGTGACTTCTTTAGTGGAAGAAATGGATAGGCTTGTTTTCCAAAAAATTCTCAAAGAGCTGGAGAGACGGGTTATAGATGAAGAGAAAGTTCCGTTCCCAAACAAAAAAACAACTTTAGACCCTCGTTTCAATGATCTTCCTGAAAATATTAAAAAGGCGATAGCGGAATCAGACTATCAAGTAGCTCTCTATACTATGGGAAGTAAATACAAACTCAAGGTTGAGCAAATGGGAGTATTGGAAGAAATAACCATAAAAGTAATTCTTGGTGAGATAAGCCCGGATAAATACGAAGCAGAATTAGCTTCAAAAATAACAATAGGGAAAGAAGATCTATCTAATCTTGTTAATGATGTCAATGAAAATATTTTGAAGAAAATAAGAGAAGGAGAGAGAATAATTAATAATGAAGAATTAAGAATTAAGAATGAAGGGAAAAAAGTAGAAGAGATACCACTACCACCATATGAGATAATTAAGAAAGAAAAATTAATAATTAATAATGTGGAAAAGACAGAAGATGAAGTACCTGTTCCTTCATACGCGGAAGAAATTAAGAATGACGTGAAAGTGGAAGATGAAATTCCTCTCCCACCACAAAAGTTAATTAATAATGAAGAATTAATAATTGAGAATGAAAAAGAAGTTCCAAAGACAGATGGGGGAGGAAGTAAGCCAAAAGAAACCATCGTAGGAATATCAGATGCTCCATTAAATATAATGGCAGAAAAATTAAAAGGTGTAACAATGAGTGAACATACCGTATCTGATCACTCTTTGCCAAAAGTAAATAGCGTAACAGACATAAATAAAGACGATATCAAAAAATCTACCTCAAAAACAGATCCCTACCGCGAAGCAATATAGTTGTTTGTGATATAATGTATTCATGCAATTTAAAGTTCCACAATTTATTGAAATAGAGGATAAACTATTTGGACCCTTTACTTTCTCTCAATTCGCTTACCTTGTAGGAGGAGCTGGCTTAATATTTGTCATATACAAGGTCCTCCCTTTGTGGATCGGTATTTTTCTTATCATTCCCGTAGCGATACTTACTGTTTTACTTGTATTTTACAAGATAAATAATAAACCCTTCGCTTTCTATCTCCAGGCAGGAATTAACTATTTTATCTCAAGCAAATTATATATATGGAGGCAAAGACTGATAAACCCAAACAGCAAAGACAAAGAAGAGGAAGAAGTTCAAACACCACATATTACATCTGTCCTACCAATGACATCAAACGATAAACTGAAAGACCTTTCTTGGAGTTTGGATGTGGAGGGGAAAGAGAAAGAGTAATTAAGAATTAATAGATAAGAATTAAGAATGAAATCAAAAAAGCGAGGAGTCACAACTATCTATGGAGATAGGGAAGAAAGGAGGAAAAATTATGATATAATATTAGTAGTTAATAATTTTTAATTATTAATTATTAATTATTAATTATCTATATGGCTATTAGCGCAAAAAGTTCACAAGAATTCGTATCAATAAAAGAGGTTAGAAACGGAATCATCGTCTTGAAAGATGGGGGGCTTCGAGCTGTTCTTGTTGCTTCATCATTAAATCTTTCTCTAAAATCTTCTGAGGAACAAGCCGCTATAATAAATGGATTCCAAGGATTTATAAATGGGCTAGATTTCTCTACACAGATTGTAGTACAGTCACGTCGATTAGATATCAGACCATATCTTCTTCAGCTTGAAAACAGAATTAAAGAACAAATTGAACCATTACTAAAAATACAGACAAAAGAGTATATGAACTTCATAAAATCTTTTACTGATGAAGTGAATATTATGACAAAAACTTTTTTCATTATTGTTCCTTATACACCTACAATAATAAAATCGAGCGGGAAAATGATGGACAGTCTTCTTGGTGGGGGAGCTCCAAAGAAGCAGATTGAAGATACAAAGAAAGCAATCGATATGGCTTCTTTCGAAGAGAAACGCACTCAACTCGATCAGCGAATAAGAGTGATTAGTGAAGGTCTAGGAGGTCTTGGTATCCGAACTTCTGAACTTAAAACTGATCAAGTTGTAGAACTTTTCTATAAAACATTCAACCCTGGAGATATTAGCCAAGGAATTAAATTACAATAATATATGTCTATATTCTCAAATTTATTAGGAAAAAAGAGTGATGTATCAAAAGCCAAAGGTATGGTGATGCCTGTTTTACCAAGTGAGATATACAAAGCAGCAGCACTCGAGCTACAAGATATTATCGCCCCTTCAGCGTTGCAAATTACTCCGAGATCATTAAACCTTGGAGACAGAATAGCTAGAACATTTTTCGTAATATCATACCCAAGATATTTGAGCGACAATTGGTTTTCTCCAATAATAAATTTGGATAAGGTTTTTGATGTATCGATTTTTATCCACCCTATTGAAACAGCAGAGATATTAAGAACATTCCAGAAAAAAGTTGCAGAAGTGCAGAGTCAGATTTCTGTTCGCGAAGCAAAGGGACTTGTCCGAGACCCAATGCTCGATACTGCTTATCAGGACCTAGAAAATTTGCGAGATAATCTAATGCAGGCTCAAGAGAAAATGTTTAATGTTGGACTTTACATTACTGTCTATGCAGAAAATGAAAACGACTTATTCAAAATAGAAAATGAAATTAAATCTCTACTTGAATCAAAGCTCGTCTACTTGAAACCTGCACTTTTCCAACAATCAGAAGGGTTCAAAAGTGTTATTCCACTTGGGACAGATATGCTGGATATTCATCAGAAACTCAATACCGAACCACTTTCAAGTATTTTCCCATTCGTGTCTTTTGATTTGACCGATGATAAAGGAATACTATATGGAGTAAATCGTCACAATTCAAGCCTTATTCTCTTTGATAGATTTTCTCTCCCAAACTATAATTCGATAACTTTTGCAACTGCCGGTGCTGGTAAATCTTATGCTATAAAGCTAGAAATAATCAGAACACTAATGTTTGATACAGAAGTAATTGTTATCGACCCAGAGCGTGAATACGAATATCTAGCCGAAGCAGTAGGGGGAAGATATTTCAATATCGCTCTTTCTTCTGACCACCATATCAATCCTTTTGAATTACCAGTACCTGCAGGGGATGAGACTGGAGCAGACGTACTTCGATCAAACACCATCAACCTTGTCGGTTTGTTCCGTATAATGCTCGGTGGTCTAACTCCAGAAGAAGATTCTATTATTGATAGTGCTATCACCGAGACATATGCGTTGAAGGATATCACAGCTGAATCAGATTTCAGAAATATTGAGCCCCCATTATTATCAGATTTCGAAGCCGTTCTTTCTGGGATGGAAGGGAGCGAATCTCTAGTTCAACGTTTAACAAAATACACTCACGGTTCTTGGGCTTCATTCTTAAATCAACCCTCAAACGTCGATATAAATAGGAAATTTATAGTTTTCTCTGTACGAGATATGGAAGATGAACTTAAACCAGTAGCAATGTATATTGTCACGCACTATATTTGGAATTCTGTTCGCAAGAACATCAAAAAACGATTGTTGGTAGTTGATGAGGCGTGGTGGATGATGAAATCAGAAGATACTGCTTCTTTCCTATTTTCAATTGCAAAAAGAGGAAGAAAATACTGGCTTGGACTTGCAACTATTACTCAAGACGTAGGAGACTTTATGAAAAGTCCTTATGGTATACCTATTATAACCAACTCTTCTATCCAATTACTCCTAAAGCAATCGCCAGCGACGATAGATGCTCTTCAAGAAACATTTAGCCTTACTGAAGAGGAGAAATACCTGTTGCTAGAAGCAAATGTTGGGGAAGGTCTTTTCTTCGTTGGTTTGAAACACGTCGCAGTTAAGACTATCGCTTCATATACAGAGGATCAAATAATCACCTCAGATCCTTCTCAAATTTTTGCTATAAAAAAAGCAAAAGAGGAATTGAGCGCTTCAAATGGGGGATTATAAAAAGATCAAAACATACTGAAATCTGGTTGTTAGGGGTGTAAAGTTGTTATATAATATACAAAGTGAAGTTTACAAAAATAAAAATTTTTCTTATTTGTCTTTTTATTCTAGGAATAGCTAGTATTCCTTATCTTTCTTCGGCTGAAATGCAAATTGAGGCTCAAGAAGGTGATATTAATATCGATATATCTCCCAACAACCCACAACCATACCAAGATGTAACAATTAGAGTATCTAGTTACGCGACAGATTTAAATAAAGCCAGTATAACGTGGCTATCTGGTACAGAGACTGTTCTATCTGGTATCGGCAAGGCAAGTTATTCTTTTAAGGCTTTAGGACCTAATATTAATACAATCATTAGTATTAACATTATTCCACCTGGCTCAATGAGCACAATAAATAAAAAAATAATTATTGCCCCTTCTGAAATAGAAATCATGTGGGAATCAGTTGCTGGATATACTCCTCCTTTTTACAGAGGGAAATCTCTTCCCGTGAATGGTTCATTTATTCGAGCTGTGGCAATTCCAAATACAAATACTATTAAATCTGGTTCTGGTAGTATCACCTACACATGGAAAAGTGAAGATAGTACCGTACTCGCAGCTTCTGGATACAACAAGAATTCTTATGTATTTAAGAACAATATGTTTAAAGACAGAAGTAGAATAACAGTAAATGCTTCATCGGTCGAAGGAGACTACGTAGCAGAGAATACTGTAGAAATTCCTTTGTATAAACCAAAAATAATTTTTTATAAGAAATCCCCAACAGAAGGAGTTCTTTATAATAATGCTCTAAACATAGAAACAACTATGATAGGGGACGAAATGACTTTGGTTAGTGAACCATATTATTTACCGATAAAAAGTAGCGAGAACTTTACATACAGCTGGAAGATAAATGGGGAAAGCATAAATACGCCAACAAAGAAGACAGAACTAACGATAAGACCAAATTCTCGTGGTGGTTATGCTACTGTAGGAATAACAATAGAAAATATGGATGAATTGTTTCAAAAAATTAGCAACCAATTAAAAATAAATTTATAATATGAAAAAAAATAAAAAAATGTTTTGTGGTAAAGTGCTGATATTATTTTTTATTTTATTTTTTGGTTTTTCATTTGTTACAAACATTACGAGCGCAGCTACGTATGGATATGTAAATGAAAACAATGAAACTCTAGCTTGTGGATATGATAGTAAATCAACCTGCGATGATTATTTAGTAAAAACTTATCCTGACCAGAAAAACATTGAGTGTGTGGTTGGTGTTTTTTGTACTGATGAAACTATTTATTTTGAACCTCAAAAAGAAACAAAAGGAAGTGATGTTTATACTCTCTTGGCTCCTATAGGAGACTTAAAGGTGGCACCAAAAGACCCTGGCACGTATTTAAATATATTGATTAAAATCGCAATAGGCCTCTGCGCTGTGCTTGCTGTCATAATGATTGTGATAGGAGGAGTAATGTATATGGGCAGTGAATCAATTTTTGGTAAAACTGAGGCAAAGGGTCAAATTACAAAAGCAATATTGGGATTATTGATAGCCCTCGGATCGTACGCGCTACTTAATACGTTAAACCCTGATTTATTAAAGCTTGATATCAAAATAGAACCTGTTTATTCAACAACAGAAAAAACAGCTGGGGGAGGATATTATGGCGTTACAATCGGAGCAACTGGGACTAATGCAAATACCAATATAACTACTTATGACGCATATTTAAAGAGCGCGGCTCAAGAATATGGATTGAGTTGTACCCTTTTGAAAGCGTTTATGTATGCCGAATCAAGTGGAGTAAATGGGCAAATAAGTCCAGATAACGCACAAGGACTTATGCAACTTTTACCTGGAACTTTTAATGAACAAAGAGTGGGAGGTAATATCATGGATCCTGCAACAAATATAAGAGCAGGAGCAAGCTACATAAAGAAACTCCAAACAACTGGATGTAACGGCAAAGCGTCGTCATCAACGTGCAATATGTCGAAGATTCAATATTTAGCTGCAGCATACAATGGAGGGCCCGGAGCAAATAAAGATTCAGCCAAGTGTAAGGGTATGACAATTTGGCAGTGTCCTCAAACTATATGTAATAATGGGACAGATTGTTTCCAAGAAACTCGCGTTTATGCACCAAGAGTCGAAGATAACTTCAACAAATTAACAGCGCAAGGGTGGGGTTGTTAGAAATATTAAATAAAAAGTATGAACAAAAAAACAATTATCATTTTTATATCAGTATTCGTAATCGTTGGAGTGATACTTTTCACTGTTACCTCTCTGATAAACAAAAAGAAAAATGGCACTACTGATACTTCGACACCTTGGTATCAAAACTTTAATCCATTCGGAACAGGAGTACAAAACCAAGATAGTATAAACGGAGAAAATCCGACAGAAACAGGGGAGAATGGTGAAACCAACACAAATAATTCAAAATTTTATCGAATAACAGATTTTGCAATATCTGGTGCAACTTTTCTCATGGACACAAGACCTGTCATTAGTAATGAAAATGTACAAGTACCAGAACCAGTTAAGGTTGTGATTGATGCAAACACAAAAGAGGGGAGAAAAGAAATTCAGACAATTTTAAATAAAACACTATCATTGACTCCTCCACTTGTTGTTGATGGGAGTTTTGGTAAACTTGCCACACAAGCCATAAAAGATTTTCAAAAATTAAATAATCTTGCTGTCACGGGAACAATAAATACCGAGACAGCTCCATTTTTCACAAAAACATCAGATGTAACGGTAGAGAAAAACCCATACGAACAAGCCCCATCAGTGAGATACGTTGGTAGAATGAATGGCCACGTTTATAAAAAGTTTTTAGATACAAAAAAAGAGGACAAGCTTTCGAACTCAACAATACCAAGTGTATACGAATCATTCTTTAATGGGGGAGGTAACACTGTCATATACAGATATCTTTCTTCTGATAATACCGTAAGTAGTTTCATGGCTACGCTTGGGGAATCTCATGGGAATTTCTTGCCGAAAGACATTTCAGATTTGAGTGTGTCACAAGATAAAACAAAATTTTTCTATCTAACTGAAAATAGTAACGGGGTAAATGGTATTATTAAAACTTTCGGTGATAGTACAAATATGACGATTGCATTCAGTTCACCATTTACTGAGTGGCTATCTCAATGGGCAAACAATAAAGATATATATCTAACAACAAAAGCTTCATACGGGGTTGATGGTAGTATCTTCCTTTTAAATTCAACCAATAAAACTATTTCAAAAATATTCGGTGGAATAAAAGGTCTGACAACATTAGTAAATCATAGCAGTTCACTTGTTTTATACAGCTATACCTCAAACACCGGACCAAAACTTGGAGTTTTCAATATCGCTAAACACACGACAAAAGATTTGAATCTATATGGATTACCAGAAAAATGTGTTTGGTCAAAAGACAATGTGACAATCTATTGTGCAATACCAAGTGTTATTACAGGGAACCAATATCCGGATTATTGGTATCAAGGATTAATTTCTTTTGATGACTACTTTATGAAAATAAACACAGACACTGGAGTATCAACAACAATAGCTGATTCCACAAAAGAAACGCCCGTTGATGGAACATACTTGTTCTTAAGTAGTGATGAAGATGCTCTCTTCTTCACAAACAAAAAAGATTCAACATTTTGGAGTCTTAAGATTAATTAAGAATGAAGAATTAATAATTGGAGCCTACAATAATTTAAAATCACCAAACTTTGTTTGGTGATTTTAAATTATTAATTCTTCTTTCTTAATTCTTAATTATATAGAGCTATCTACGTATTTAATCACTACTCTTCGTGTTGGTCCGTATCCTTCTGATTCCGTTTTAATATCTTTTGCTCCCTCTAAAAACATATGAATGATTTTCCTTTCATAGGCTGGCATAGGATCAATCTCAATATTACTTTTGAAATATCGAGCACGTTCAGCCATCATATGGGCTATATTTTTCAAATTCTCAAAACGCTTTTTTTGATAACCATTTACATCAATAAAGACACTGGGGCCTCTTTCTGAATCTTCTCCAACTGTCCCTTTCTCAATAATTTTCTGAACTAGATGATTTAAGGAACGCAAGGTTTCTCCGTCTCGGCCAATTATAAAATTGGAATCGGGGGTTTCAATCATACACCAAAGCATTCCATTCTCATCGGAAAACTCGAGTTTAGAAATAGTACACGATGTGTGTTTGAATATTTGTTCTATTGCTTCTTTTATTTTATCTTGATGCATAACCTTGTAATTTGTTTATATATTAATATCTAAATTGAATTGCGAGATAACTGTCTGCGTATGTACCATTCCTGAACGATAGTAAATATATTACTCACAATCCAATATATTGCAACTGCTGCCGATATTTTCCAAGCGATAAAAGCGATAAATATAGGCAAAATATAGCGAACATTCATTTGCATACTTTCTGAGAGTTGTTCTTGGAAGCCTTTTGGCTCTGCGGGTTTTCCTACTTCTTTAACTATTTCAACTTTCTTTGGTTTAACAGGAGTAGACAGATACCCTTGGATAAATTGTGTAATTCCAGCAAAGATACCTAGGAAAATACTGTGACTACTCATCTCAACTAACCCTAAAAAGTTGGTATGTAATACCGCTGGAATTTGAATGAAAGAGTACACCAAGCTTTCATCGATTGATAAACTTTTATAGAAGACATAATACAAGGCAAAAATAAATGGTAGTTGAATTATGACAACCAAACACCCAGAAAATGGATTTGTGCCATATTTTTTATATAATTCAAAAGTTTTTTTGGCTTGTTCTTCTTTGTTAGGAAAGTCCTTCTTTATTTGTTTCATTTCAGGTTCCATTTTTTTCATTAGGACCTGACTTCTTATAGACTTTCTGGTTAGGGGAGAGAGGGCTAGTTTGACTATGATTGTTAATAAGATAATAGCAAAACCAACATCACCAAAAGTGACGTTGTTTATTATAAAAATAAGTGCATTATAAATTGGTTGATAAAATACAGTATTCCATATTGAGCTCATTGCCCCATTGTAGCACAAGAGAGTAGAAAGTAGAAAGAATATTAATTAAGCGGGTCATATCGATTTTTCTGCCAAGGATGGCAACGAAAAACCCTTACAATTCCTCTAAAAAGCCCACCCATAGCTCCGTATTTTGTTATAGCTTCTTTTGTATACTCTGAGCAAGTAGGTAAAAAAACACAAGAAGAGTGGGACTTGAGTGGAGTTTTCTGATACATATTGATGATGAAAATTAAAAATTTCTTCATATAACCCCCGTCTTCTCAAGCACAAAAAGGATACCGCGTTTAATTTCTTCAGTCGTAGCATTTATAGCTTGTTTTTTATAGATGAAAATGCCCGTTCCTGACTTCAGCGGGATAAAACGCAGTATATTATAACCAATTCTTCTATATTTATTCCTTTTTACTGCACTTTTAAATATACCCTTAGGGGCGACAAAGGCGTACCTTGGATCGGTGTTCTTAATAAAATAAAAGAGAAAAAGCGGGGTAGAAAAGGTTTTTCCGCCATCTATCAGATTTTGGAAAATTGCCTTTGTGACCCGCTTTTTCTTTGGAAGCATGTTTATTTCTTTATAGATACATTAGCCCGACCCTTTCGGCGTCGTCTTTGGTTTACCTTTTTACCATTTTGAGTTTTGGTACGTACAAGAAATCCATGAGTTTTTGCTCTTTTCCTTCTATTTGGTTGATATGTTTGAGACATGATGAAAATATATACTATATTAGACAATAATGCAATATGTGCTAAAAAACATATCCACACGATATCAACACTGTTATTAAGATGTCTAATTATTGCCATGCTTAAAAACAATGTATAATACTCACCATATGGATACAAAAAATCTCTGGAATAAATGTTTATCAGAAATTGAACTAAGCATTTCAAAGGCAAATTTCACCACCTGGTTTAAAAATACCTCTATTATCAAAGAAGAAGGCGGGACAATATACGTTGGAGTACCAAATGAATTCGTGAAAGATTGGTTATACAACAAATTTAATAAATTGGTCTTAAAAACATTGATCAGTTATGAAGATAATATTCGTAGTATTGAGTATGTGATACACAAACAAGAACCAAAGAGCCAAGACGAAACCAAAAACGACAACCGAACCGTTTCAAAAATGCCGATAAATATCAATAAAGAATTGCCTTTAAATGATTTATATATTAATAAAGATGACAATTTAAATCCTAAATATAATTTCAACTCATTCATCGTGGGACCTTTTAATGAGCTTGCTTACGCTGTTGCCCAAGCGATAATCACAAACCCAGGACAAAATTATAATCCCTTTTTTATTTACGGTGGTACGGGCTTGGGCAAAACACATATGATCCAAGCGATAGGGAATACGATAAAAATAAAACACCCTCACAAGAAGGTTTACTATGTTAGTCTGGAAAAATTTACAATCGATTATATAAATTCTATTCAAAATAAAAATCCAAATTCATTCAAAGAAAAATATCGTAAATATGATGTGATAATAATGGATGACATTCAATTCATTTCCGGGAAAGACAAGACCCAAGAAGAACTTTTTCATCTTTTTAATACTTTGTATGAGAATAACAAACAAATAATCTTTTCTTCCGATAAACACCCCAACTTTATCCAAGGGTTGGAAGATAGACTTCAGTCTAGATTTGCTTCTGGTATGACTGTTCAAATAGTTGAGCCAGATTATGAGTCCCGCGTCGCAATCATTAAAGCAAAATTCGAATCTACAAACTGCATAATGGAACCAGAAATTGTTTCTTATCTAGCTGAAATACTAGAAGGAAATATTCGAGAACTAGAAGGAAGCTTAAATACCGTTATTTGCCAGTCTCAATTGAAGAATAGATCTCTTTCTCTCGCAGAAGTTAAGGCTCTAATTAAAAACAATATAAGACCGAAGAAGACCGTCGCGATAAAAGATATAGTACAAATTGTGGCTAACCACTACAACCTTTCGGAAGATGTTATTTATGAGAAAACAAGAAGAAAAGAGATTGTGAGAGCTCGTCAGGTCGCAATGTATTTACTTCGTGAAGATTTCAACATCTCATATCCATTAATAGGACAAAAACTGGGAGATAGAGATCATACAACAGTGATTCACTCTCATTTGAAAATAAAAGCTGACATTAAAACAGACCCGTCATTATTACAAGAGATAGAAAAGATAAGAATAATGTTCAAATAATAAGTGTGTGGAAAAGGTGTGATTAAAAAATAATAAAGTGTGGATAAAAAAACATTTTATAAACAAATCAAAAGTAATTAACAACTTAAATAAAAAATAAAAATATTTTTTCTGAAAAAACATTTAATTACAAAAGATAAAAAAGTAATCCACATATCCACAAGGATAATAATAGTAATAAATTATTAATAGATAATTATACACATAATAGGAAAACTATTATGACAAAGAATTATGAAAATAGAATGCGGAATAGATAAAATAAAAAAAGCATTATCTCAAGTTGAGAGAATAACAGGAAAGAACTTAACCCTTCCTGTGCTCGGTTCTGTTCTTTGGGTTGCTACAGGAAAGACTTTGAAGTTAAGAGCAACAAATTTAAATATTGGAATAGAAATAGAGATACCAGCAAAAGTAGAAAAAGAGGGAGTGGTGGCAGTAAGAGGCGATATACTATCTTCTCTATTTTCAGTTCTTCAAGGTGATTTACTTGTTAAATTTGAATTGATAAATGGTAATTTATTGGTAAAAACAAAAACTAGTACAATTCTACTTAAAAGTATTTCTCACGAGGATTTTCCAACTATTCCAATTGTGGAAGGAGAAGAGCTTTTAATACCAGTTAAGAAATTTATTGAAGGAGTGAAAGCTGTTTACTATAGTGCTTCAATCTCTGAAATAAAACCAGAGATAGGAAGTGTTTATATATATCCAGAGGATGATATGCTGGTGTTTGTATCCACTGACTCTTTCCGTCTTGCTGAAAAGAAAATAAAAGTGAAACAAAAACTTTCTTTTGGTGGAATACTTATACCATTCAAAAATGTTACAGAGATAGTGAAAGTCTTTGATGGGATTGAAGATGATGTAAAAATAACACTACAAAAAAACCAGATTTCTTTTGCAACAGATAGCATCTATCTCACTTCTAGGGTTGTTGATGGAAGTTTCCCAGACTATAAACAAATTATTCCCAAGAACCCAACCACGAAATCTGTTGTTTTAAAGCAAGACTTTATCTCATCTTTAAAAATTTCGAATGTTTTTTCTGATAAATTTAATCAGGTCGTAATAACAATTAAACCTGATGATAAGATTTTTGAAATAGAATCCAAGAATACAGATGTTGGAGAGAACACAACACTAATAGCTGGAGCGCTCTCTGGAGAAGACGTTTCTGCTAATTTCAACTACAAATATATTCTCGATTGTTTCCAATCTATTAGTGGAGATAGTTTGAGTATTGAATTAACTGGGAATAATCGAGCTATGATTATAAGAGGGGTAGGAGATACGTCGTTTATGTATTTAGTTATGCCAATGAATAGATAAAGTAATTAAGAATTAATAATTAAAAATTAAGAATTTCAAACAAACCGATGGATTATAATCACATAACAAATTTTTTTGACAAATTTAAAAAGTTAATTTGTCAAAAAGAAGAGACCCAAGGAGTTGTTGTTGAAACAATTTCTAGTGAGATAAATCATCAACTTGAAAACAGATCAATAAAGATAAAATCAGGATATATATATATTCAATCTTCTCCGACTATACGTTGTGAGATTATGATGCACAAGAAACAAATTTTGGATAAATTAAAAAGAATACTTCCCTCAAACACGTTTTTAGATATAAAATAAAAAACTACTCAAAATAAATTATGAGTAGTTTTTTATTTTATATCTATTAGTTATTTATATTTGATACATAAAAAACAAGAGTTTGTTCTCCTATATTGCCAAGATTATCTACTGCGATAACTCGGAGAGTGTTTGTTTTTGATATATCATTTATGTTACTTGGAGTAATTGCAAAATTAAATGGGGGTGTTTTGAGAGAAGTCACATAGGTGTTGTTTACAAATATGTCTACTTTCGCAATCGGATTTTTACTTGTTGCACCAATCGAAACATTAATGATTTCATTCTTCCCATAAGTTTTATTTTCAATTCCACTTATTACCAAGGTAGGCTTAGAGTCTTTTGTATGGATTGTGTCGTAAGCTGTCGGCTTATCTTGTTCTCTTACTATCTTATATTTAAAACTATTAGCTTTCCACCAGGCTTGGACACCATATTCCCAGTTCTCGTATTGTGAATCATTTGTTCGTCCAGATGTTTTTGACAAAGGATTATCTTTATCAAGCCAATACAAAATTGTATGAACATTTGTAATAGATGTTTCTTTTTGTAAGTTTCTTGGAGTAAATTCTGTAGCTAAATTGCCAGTTATCGTGTCTGTGACAAAAGTATCTCCACCCTGCCAAAAACCACGGAGGATAGCGGGGATGGATTGATCAATTGACTCCGGAGCATCAAAAGATTCCACCGGCAGTTTCTTTAGAGCCTCTGTCATAACACTATTCCAGATTGGACCAGCAAGAGCAGCACCACCCTTTTTCATTGGCTTGTTGTCATTGTTACCAACCCATACACCAACTGCAACTGATGGAGTATACCCGATAGTCCACGCATCTTTATTATTGTTCGTCGTACCTGTTTTAACAGCGACTTCTCTTCCGGGAATTTCCAAAACAGAATGTGCTCCAAAAGTTGGAATTCTCGCTGTGTTGTCAGACAGAATACTTGAAAGGATATTGGTTGAATTTGGTCGAAGGATTTCTTGTGGGTTTGGTTTGAATTCTTCAAGTTTGTTCCCACTGCTATCTTCGACTGATAATATTCCTTGATATTGATTCCTGACTCCCTTGTTCGCAAATACACCATAAGCAGACGTCATATCAAGAAGAGTAGTTTCTCCACCTCCGATGACGAGAGATAGGCCATATCTGTTTGAATCATTTACTAAAGTGGTAATTCCAAGATTTTGAGCCATCTTGATTGCATCAGGTATACCAACGAGATATAAAAGTTTAACAGCAATAACGTTGATCGATTGAGCAAGACCATCTCGTAGTGTCATTGGTCCACGGAAAGCATTATCGTAATTGTCTGGGGTGTAGCAATTTGATGCCGTAGATGTCCCTGCGGGGCTACAAGAGGCATTGAACTCTGTTCTCACATCGAATAGCGTTGTCTGGTCCGTGTATCCCTTTTCGAAGGCTAGAGAGTATACAATAGGCTTGAACGATGATCCAGGTTGTCGGCCGGCAGTCGCGACATTGAAATTACCATCGATAGTTTTATCAAAATAATCACGTGAACCAACCATCGAAAGTATCTGT
>Ga0209800_10001785_pt1 | contig 20885 bp, 18 predicted proteins | sample Higcelweek8metaG_FD_187174 | JGI IMG/M metagenome (GOLD analysis project Ga0209800, IMG submission 187174) | Freshwater pond sediment microbial communities from the University of Edinburgh, under environmental carbon perturbations - High... | ecosystem: Environmental > Aquatic > Freshwater >...
TAAACATCTTTTGGCCCTAGTATCACATATGCACCTTCATTCGGCTTAACAATAATCGTATGCCCAGAAGTATTATGAACATCCCTTCCATCGGGATCCAGGTACTTTAAGGGTTCCTCCCCGGAACCAACACTGGCGCGGGATAACCGCTCTCAACTTTGCCGTTTTTTACATCGCTAAAAAACATTTTCAAAGAACTTCGTCTACATAGGACTCAATAGTACTTGATTGTTCAGCATATTTTACTGAACAATCCAATCAATCTTTTTTTTGTCGATTTATACTTATCATTCCAATTGTAATTATTTTTACATTTCGAATAACGCTTAAAACAAATTATTACTCTACCGATCTTTTTTAGTATGGTTATACCGCTGACCATGCAAAACTGAATCAATAAAACATATTACATCAATAAATAAATATCCTTCAGGTTTTTCTCCTGATGAATCTATAGAATCAAGTACTTTTTCTATTTTTTTTGCTAGAATACCACCAAGTAGAGCAACAACTACACAAATCGTCATCATTAAAACATAATTATTTGTGATTGCGATAACAATCTCACTATCCTTAAAATAAACTAGAACTAATCCAATTAGTAATAGAAGAGGCAAAACAATAACCCCTGTAATCTGTTTTGCATCTAAACCATTAGTATTCATAAAATAATCTCCTAGATTGAAAACACAATTACTGTAAAATATTTAACATGCGGTAATATGAACCCCAAGGATCTCTTTTAAACGACATATTGAAATATGCTGCGGCTTTTGCTGTATCAAGAACAACAGGTTTATATAGACGATATGCCACGGGAATTTCTGGTAAGAACAACCCAACAACTCCAACCCCAATTTCAAACCACTGTGTGCCGCTTACAGGATTACCATTTCTTGAGCCTTGATACATCACACGTCCAGAGTTTGCAAGTCCCAATAGTCCTAAACTAGTTGACTTAAATCCATCTTCAAGAAAACCGTAATATGATGATGCACAATCCAAAGAAGTTGAAAAAACATCAGATTCAGTGAATGCTATTGTATAATCTAAAGCAATCTTAACACCGTCCGTCGGTGGATTTGAAAGATAGGTATTCATCTGCTCAGAATTTTCAAACATTAGGCTTGAACCTTTATTAGTATCCATAGCAGATATTGAAAAACCTTTATTTTGATCCGCAAAATCAGATGCTAACTGCCTATCTTTCGGAGCGTTAGCATCACACGATACAATTTGATTATCAAAGTCTACAGACATCCTTCCATCGGGATCCAGGTACTTTAAGGGTTCCTCCCCGGAACCAACACTGGCGCGGGATAACCGCTCTCAACTTTGCCGTTTTTTTTATACAAAACCCTTTTTCAAAGATCTTTGCCTACACAAGAAGTGTTTAGCATCGAGCTATTCAGTTTCTTATACTGAACAGCCAAATCTATTTTATATTTACAGAAGGATTACACTGTTCAGTATTACATCACATATCATTTAGAAAATGTCTGAGTATCCATACAGTGTCTTTTTTAGTTGAAAATAAATAGCTACAATTGCTAGAAAAGCTATAATAGCAATTGTAATAAAATAATCAACAGATCTTTTTTTTGATCGTTTTAGACTTAAAGAAAGAATCAGAATTGCTGGGACTCCAATTACAGTTAAGTAATGAATTCCTAGATGATCGAAATAAACAAAAATCGGTTTGACCTTAGGTAAAACCCAGAAAGTTATAAAATCATTTTTCGACATCACTTGTTCACCCCCTGAATCTTGTCAATAGCTATCCCTGTTAAAATACCAGCCGCTGACTCAAACCCTATAATGATTTTTCCAGTCATGTTTTTCATTAGCTGTCCTGTTTCGGGATTTCTAAATCTCGATATGCTTGAATCAAATCCAGCACCAAGAGCAGAATTGAATAATGAAGGGGCTTTATCTAGTACTATCGAAATTGTACTTGCAGCAATCTTCTCTGGATCTTGAGATATTACACTTAATCCAAACGCGGCACCATCCGCCACTAACGCTACAGTTGCTGCAGTAGCTGCAACTGGAAAATCACCAGTGAGTGTTGCTGCAATTGTGACTCCATTAGCATATGTTGCAACATCCGATGCAAGATCAGATCCATATGATGCCATTGCTTTTCCTATTTCAGGTAAATGCTCAATAATTTCAGTGTTTGCAGATTCAACTCCTGCCATTGCTGACATTAATGTGCTTTCTGGTCCAGAAGTCCATTCACTCGCTATAGAAAAAAATTGTGGTAACGTTTCACATACATCATCTTCCCTTCCATCGGGATCCAGGTACTTTAAGGGTTCCTCCCCAGAACCAATACTGACGCGGAATAGCCGCTCTCAACTTTGCCGTTTTTTACATGCTAAAAAACTTTTTCAAAGAACACGCTGTCCGACGGGCGACTTCCAATAGTCTAGCATCATTTTACCGTGCGGACAAGCAAAGAACCCGCTTGCAGCTTAACTTGAGCAGAAATTGTTTTATGATACGGTAAAGGCACATCCTATATAAATAGATAAAGACATCTGGTTTTCCTGGTTTTATCAATGCTATCTTTCAATTTTTTGAGTGGACAATATCGATAGAAACTTAATTAAACTTCCTATCAAAAACCAAAAGATAAATCCCAAAGAGTAAAATTGAAAAACAATCATGCGCATTGACTTCGTTTTGAAGAGATAAACAAATAATCCAATAGGAAAATCTAAAAAGTACATTACCAATAAAACAATTGGATCATCGCCTTTCACATAAATTTGAAAGTGACAAACTCCAATCAAAATTGAATACAATATTGTGTGGATTGATGCGCAAATGAATCCAATACGAATACTTTTTCTCAAAATATTACTACTTGTAAGAGTCATTTACAGCTTCCCTTTTTGGATTCATATCCAACAACCTAAAAAGCATCAGTAAAGGAGTATCAACTATACTAGTTGGTTTTAATTTTGAAAATCTGGAGGAATTTGATAATGTATTTCTTACTAAGTCGCCACAATGATTACCAGAAGCTGGAGAATAGTCAGTATTATAATTCCCTTCTGCATAATTCAACATGAAATCTGCTTCAGTACCAGAAATCGTAAAGTCAAGAATTTCTTCATAACGATTCCCTCCAGACTTATCATTTGAAGAACCAAATCTATTTGAGGCATCCTCAAGTGCAGTTAACTTTGAAATAATGTCCGATCGACTATCACCAGTGATCTTTATATTGCCATTATCCCATTTAAGACCCTGTACACCTTTGCTGTTTAAATATTCAGCAGAAGATTGTAGTTGTCTGTTACTTGACTGATTAGCAAACCCTTCTTTAGCATAATAAGACCACTGATTATTCGATCCTTGAATCATTACACCAGAATGCATTAATAGCGCACCACCAATATTTGGACTATCTGTATCCATTAATACAGATACAGTCTCCCTTCCATCGGGATCTATATGCTTAAAGGGTTCCTCCCTGGAACCAATACAGGTATGGTATAGCCGTTTTCACTTTTGTCAGTTTAAATCAAATGTGAACAATTTTCAAAGAACATTTCATACACAAGACCTGAGTCATTATACTGAACAACCTCATTTATCCATATTGATTTAAATCATCAAAGATCGTCGTCCCGATTCACAGCGATGTCGCCGTGAACCGAAACTGCGAACAGAAAAGCACTATTCCGATTAAGGAATAAGAAAATGGGAAAAACGCTTTGCTTAAGCTCCGCTGTTTTTCACATTCCCATAAATGATTCAGTGCTATAACAACTATCATTTCTGAAAATTATAGAAATCATTTATTTGAGAAATGAACCACCAAGAAAAAAAAGAAGTAACCCAAGTACAGCCAAAAGGACACTTATTTTATCTTGTATAACATCTTGCCATGAAATCATTCCAAAAAATAATGGTCGTATTTTAATAGCAAAAGGAATTAAGCATAACAAACCACAAATCATTAACATAAGTGGAACATTTGTTAAAATAAATAAAAGTGTCGCCATTATTTATTACCCTCCATAACAGAAGAATACAAAGTATTTTTATTACCATGAATATTGTCATATACGGCATTTACCCAATCCTGCTCTGAAACACCCTTCGCACTTAGGTTTTTATCATAATAAGCCTTAACTCCATCAGCAAATTGTTTTGCGAACTTAATCGCATCTGCTTTGCTTGTTGCGCCTTTTAACAGCAAAGGATTTGTAATCCTTAAAAAATGCTGTATTTTTGCATCTGAAACAACACCCTTTGCAACATCGAATATTCCAAAACCAGTAAACACATTTGAAGAAATTTTTAGGAAGTTCGATGCTTTAGCAAAAAAACCTGCAGCATCAACAGCCATACTACAACCGTCCGGTGGTCCTTCTGCGCTATTATATTCGATTTTGAAATTATTACACAGAGCTTCATCAACTAGGTTTGAGAGTCCCCGTTCTGCTTGCAGAACGAATCCGCCAAAGGGTATTGCACAATCAGCTGCAAATCCAACATAACATATAAATTGATCTTTATTAAAAAACGTTCCCATTGAGTACCTAGTTACACCTACATCGCTGTCAAACCAAGAACAAACTATATAGTTTCCATCGGGATCTAGGTACTTTACCGGGTTCTTCCGTCCTCCAACGCGTTACCGGGCATTCTTGATCAGGGTATCGATCGACACGATATCGTAACCGGCTTCGACGAGGGCGTTGAGGAGTGTGTCGATCTTGTCGTAGAGATAGTCGGGGCGGGCGCCGGCGGGCTTGCCCACGCGAACGGGGATGATCGAACCGGGCTTTTTCGCGGCCATGATATCCTCGATGAGCCTTGCAGAGTCCTTACAAAGGCCGGGGGTCACGCGCTCCTGCTCGAGGGTAACCCAGTCGAGCACGTTCACGTCGGGAGCGACGTAGCGGTACCCGGCCTTGTCACCCGCGTCGAGAATCATCGGGGAAGAGACGTAGAAAGGAGCGTGCCACAGAAGCGTCAGCTCATGGCCGGTCGCGTTATAGAAATCATCCTCGTTTCGCGAAAGGCCGCGAACGATAAAGTCGCCATCGATGCGATACTTCGTGCCGGAAAGATCCCAGGTCGTGAAGAAAAGGGACGCGGTCTGGTGACCGGCCTTGACGATCTCGTTGACAGCGGCCGGATGGCGGCGAATGAACTCGCCGTTGATGAAGAACGTCGCGCGGACCTTGTAGCGGTCGAGCGCGTGGAGAATCTCTGGAAGGCCGTCGATCGTATCCATCGCGTCGAAAACGACCGCTACCTCGCGAAACGCCGTGCGAGATCCATGGCTGAAGGCCCCTGAATCAGGGACCGAGGACGAAGCGCGCTCCTTCAACGAAACCGAGGATCCGGTGCGATCAAGCCTGATCGGCGGCTCACGGACAAGCGGGACCGTCCCGCCAGGACCGGTCGCCGAACGGACGTAGAGCATATTCTTGAAATAACCCGCCGAGGAATCGGCGTAAATGCGCCAGGAAGAGTTCGCGCTTGCGGCCGGTTTCATGCGCATCGCGCCCGCGGGCCGCCATTGCATGTTGCCCGCATACGAAAGCCTTCCGGCATGTGCGGTATCGGCGAGCACGGTCTCGCCGTTCTCGTCCCAGCCCGAAGCCGAGGCCGACGACAAGAAAAGGACGGTCGAGCTCCCGTTCGCGCTATTCCATTTGCGGACGGTCTCCCTTCCGCCAACGTAGAGGTTCATCTCGTCCGCCCAGACGGCGGTAATGACAGCCTCGTCGCGATATGACGCAAGCTCGGTCCAGGTAGTTGTATCGTAAATGAAGAGCGCCTCATTCGTCCTGAACGCGATGGAACGACCGCTTCCAGAAACGAAAAGGTCAAGCGTTCCCGGGGGAAGGTCAAGCGGAACGAAAACCTTGCCAGCCGGAATATCGACGAGCTTCCAGGCCTTCACGGTCTTTCGCCCGTCCTCGATCGAGTCCGTGAAGACGACCGGAAGCGATGCCTTCGTCCATACCGGAATGACGCGCGCGACGTTTCCGGGGAGCAGCAGATACGGAAGAGTCGCGCTTCGCGTTGATGACGAATAATCGTCGCCCGAAAGCGCGCAGAAATACACGTTACGCTTGCCCTTCGCGAAAACCGCCGCGCTGCCGTCGCTCGAGGCGCTGAAGGTATCGGTCGAAGGATCGAAGTCGCACGGTATCTTGCCGGCAAGCTCGCCAACGCCGATGAGCGGGCTGTAGAGCGAACGGGCGAAAAGTTCTGAGGCCTGCACGCGGTACACGGAGGATCCGTTCACGTAGAGGAAGCGGGAAGGCGCGAACCAGCTGACCGCGCTTATCGGACCTGAACCAAGCACGCGGTACTGCGAATCGACCGAGGAAACCGAGAAGAAGGACTCGGGGCGCGCGAAGTAGAGGGTATTGTCGACGGAATAGACGAGGACGGTCGAGTCGGGAGACCAAGAAACGGGAAGCGACCCGCGCTCGACCGATTCAGCGATAATATAGCGAAGGGATTTTTCAGCGTCGTAGAGCATGAGCCGTCCGCGCGCGCTCGAGATAGGCTCGACCGAGACCTGCCATCGCCCGTCGGGGCTCGGCGCGACGAGGGGAAGGTTACCGAAACCGGCGGTGCCGCCCGTGTAAAAGGGTTTATAGTCGTCGATCCAGCGGAAGGACCCGTTTCGCGTATCGTAGCGGCCGGTGCCGAAACGGTTGCGAACCTGGAGCACGCTACCGCCCAGAAGCGCGTCCATCGCTTCGGGATAGAACGTGAGCTGCTCGAGCCGGTCGCCCGGGATATCCTTCAGGAAGAGGGTGTCGTAGCGGCCGTTACCGGGAACGCCCGCGGTAACGGTGAAAAGGGCCGCTCCCTTCGCGTTGATGTCGGGATTGGAAAAGGAAATTTCCGCGATGGCGGGCGCGAGGCAAAAAAACAGGGCGCACGGAACAAGCAGCATTCGTATGGCGATTTTATTCATGGGTTTTCCTGTTACGGGGTTTTCGTTCCGGAAAGAAGCGCGGACAGCTCCCGCTCGATATTCCCGAGCTCGGCGTCCATGCGAACGAGGCGGGAACCGGTCCAGGCCGACTGCATGGTCGAAAGCTCGTCGCAGACCGTGTCGATCCGCGCGGCGATATCATCGGACGTGCCGACGCTTGCCGCGGACTCGCCGCACCAGGGACAGTAGAAAAAATCGCTGTCCATCGTCCTGCCGCATGCATGGCATATCGTTACCTTGTCCATCCGTCCTTCCTTCACGTCAATTATACCACATTTCTCAGTTGAGCACCGAATAGGGATCGACCATCTTCCCGTTTTTGTAGACGGACAAATGGAGATGGCACCCGGTCGAGTAGCCGGTGTTCCCGACCCTGCCGACGAGCGCGCCCTGTGCGACGCGCTGACCGCGCGTTACGGTGATCGCGCTCATGTGTCCGTACAGGGTCTGGTAGCCCCCGTCATGACTGAGGATGACGTAGTTGCCGAACACGGCCGAATATCCGGTCGTCGCGACCTTGCCGGCGAGCGTGGCCTTGATCGGCGAGCCATAGGGCGCCGCAAGATCGATGCCGGTGTGAAAGGTCCGGACGCCGGTAAACGGGTCGCTTCGCCAGCCAAAGCGCGAGGTAAGCCGTCCCCTGAGCGGGAGCATGAAAACCTCGCCCATCGCGCGCCTGAGTTCCGACGCCGAAAGCGTCGCGCCGGGGATGAAAAGCCGCTGACCCGCCCGCAACGTCGCTTCGGAAAGGTCGTTCGCGTCGAGAATGGCGTTCACGGGAACGGCGTACCGACCCGAAATGCGCGCGAGGGAATCGCCCCGGACGACGGTATACATAAGGCCGTCCATCGACGGAACGGTAAGCGTCGCGCCTACCCTGATGCGGCGGGCGTTGTCGATCCGGTTCGCGGAAAGGAGGGTGCTGATGTTCCTGAGCCCGAAGCGAGCGAGGATGCCGCCGAGGGTGTCGCCCGAGCGAACCTTCCAGCTTGAGTAGCTGACGCTCTGGATGGTCATGGGGAGGTCATTTTGCGCGCTGGCGGCGAGAAGCGCGGCGTCCGGTTCAGGGCTTACCATGAGCCGCATTGCGGACTCGGAACTCGCGTCGGACGGAAAATCCATTCGATCGAGGCGATAAAAGCCAAAACGGCTCTGAAAAAGCGGGGTTAGCGAGACCGAAAGGCTCATGACGAGGAGCAATATCACGGGAAACGAGGAAACCGCGGGGGTTTCGCCGAGAAACGCGAAGGAAAAAGCCTGCGTGCCAGAGGGCCTACTTTTTGGCGGTTCGCCGTGATTCCGGTACAGGGGTTCATGGAAGCCGTTTTCTCGATGCGGCGCGACTGCCTTCCGCGCGATCAGGCTCGCAAGCGACGTCCGTGGCCGGGCTATATGGTTTTCGGGCTTTATTGTGGTAATGACATCCATACGAAAAGTATCGACACAAGCGCGCAAGATAATTAGAATGGTTTTGCCATGAAAAAGTCCGTACGCCCGGTTTTTATCTTCTTTGCCGTGTTTTTCGCGGCGCTCTTGACGAAGCTTTTCGTCATCGACATTATGCCAATATCCGGTCCCTCAATGCGCCCAACGCTCGCGCACGGCTCTTTTCTGATCGAGTACAAGCTCGCCTGGGGAATTCCCGTGCCCTACCGAAATGCGTATTTTATCCGTTGGGGCAGCCCGGCCGTCGGCGACATCATCATCTACCCCTGGCTCGATCGCTACGTCGTCAAGCGCTGCGTCGCGGAGGAAGGAACGCCGCTGGCGTTTTCGGACGAAACGGGATATAGTGTACGCGTCGGGGAACGCGAAATTTCGCTGACCCGGGAACAATATCAAAACATGAAAAACGCAGAACGGGTTCCGGAAGGAATGGTGTTTGCCTTGGGAGATAACATGGCCGAATCCCGCGATTCGAGGGACTATGGGTTCGTTTCGCTCGACAGCATCCGCGGAAAGGTACTATGGCGATAAACGGGTTTATGTCCGTCCGGCGGCTCGCGTTTCTCGGCGTCGCAATCGCTCTCATTACCCTCGCCGTCCTCACCTCCTACGCCCGTAACATGCTCGGGAAAAGGACAAACACGACTGAACCGCGCCTGTCGCTCGATCGGGGATCAATCCTCGACCGCAACGGCAAAATCCTCGCGATCGAAACCACGCTCTATAATATCGCGATAACCCGGTCGTCGATCACCGATAAAAACGCGTTCGCCGCGCTGCTTGCGCCGGTAACGGGGATTCCGGAGGAGGAACTCAGGGCCCGACTCGAAGAGACCGGCAGCGATTTCTTTTACCTCAAAAAAAAGATCAGCGAGCGCGAAAAGGAAGCGATCGCCGAAACGGTGCGCGAGGCGAACCTTTTTGGCATCAGGCTCGAACCGGTCAGGAGCCGCACCTATCCCGAAAACCAGCTCGCCTCGCACATCGTCGGTTTTCTCGGCGACGACGGTCGTGGGCTCACCGGGGTCGAGTATTCCTTTCAGGACATCCTTTCGCCGCCCGACGCTGCGCTCGACGCCAAAAAAACGCCCTATACCGTGATGCTCACGATCGACGGGAATATCCAGTACGAGCTCGAGAAGATCGCGCGAAAGACCATGGAGGACACCAAGGCCGAGGCCGTGATGATGATCGCGGCGAACGGAAGGACGGGCGAGGTGCTCGCGTATATAAGCGAGCCATCGGCGAACCTGAACTCCTTCACGCGGAGCCCGGCGACGGAACGGCGGGACAGGCCCGCCCTCTATGCCTACGAACCCGGCTCGGTTTTCAAGATCTTTTCCATTGCGGCGCTTCTCGACCTCGGGGCCGTTCGTGATCAGGACCATTTTTTGTGCGACGGCGCCTATACCTTCACGACCTCTCGCGGCGAGCGGGTCAACATCAAATGCCTCGAGCACCATGGCGAGGTGACGGCGCGCGACATCATCAAGTACTCGTGCAACGACGGCACGGCACAGATTGCGGAGCGATCCGCCTCGCGCTCCTTCGAGGAAAAGCTTCGCGCCTTCGGATTCGGCGAGAAAACAGGAATCGAGCTGCCGGGCGAAACCACCGGCATCTTCAGGACAAGCGACAGCTGGTCGCTCAGGTCCAAGCCGACGATCGCGATCGGGCAGGAACTCTCGGTTTCCGCGCTCCAGATGGTGGAGGCGGCAACCGCGCTCGCAAACGGGGGCACGCGGGTAAAGCTTTCCATCCTCTCGAAGCTCTTTACCCCGGACGGGAATCTCGCGTACGAAAACCAGGGCCGCGCGCTTGGGCAGGTTATATCGGCCGATACGGCGGCGCTCATGCTTTCGTACATGCAGACGACCTCTGAATCGGGCACGGGAACGAGGGCATCCGTAGGCGACGTTCCCATGGCGGTCAAGACCGGCACGGCACAAATGCTCAACGAGGAACGGAACGGCTACAGCTCGACGGACTTCATCTCGAGTTGCATTGGTATATTCCCGGCTAACGATCCCGAGATCATCCTGTACATCGCGATCGTCAAGCCCGTGGGCGAAACCTACGGCGGACGCATCGCGGCACCGGTTATATCATCGGCCGCTAACGCGATCATCGACTATCTCGGCATTGGCCGCGCGCGCGCGACCTCGGTTCGCCATAGCGGCCTCGTCCCCGTGCCGGGAAACAAGCCCGCCGAGATCGACGAGGTTATGCCAAACCTGGCCGGCGTCTCGAAGCGCATGCTTACCCCGCTTCTTGGCCGCACGGATATCACCGTAATCATCGAAGGGGACGGCTATGTCGTCTCGCAGTCTCCCGATCCCGGAACGCCGATCGAGAAAGGAATGACGGTTGAACTCCATCTCGAATAAAGTACTGGAGGCGAATTGCGCGGCCTTTTCGTCCCGATTCCCCGACCTCGCGAATATCCTTGGCCTTGACCGCCCCGAGGGCGCCGCGTCGCTTCTCGCAGGCGTTCCCTCCGATTTTTCGCTCACCGTTTCGGCTTCAGGAAGGCCAACCCTTTCCGTTCGCGGCGCGTACCTCCATTCCCGCTACGATCCCGCGCGCGACGCCGAACGAGAACTTGACCGCCTCGGCGAGTCGTCCTCAGGCTGCGTGTTCGCGGGCGTCGGGCTCGGATACCTCCCGGAACTCTACGCCGCGCGCTATCCGGACGCACAGGTCGTGCTGGTCGAGCCCGATCTTTATATCTTCATCCTGTTCCTCGCCTCACGGCCGCTCGATTCCCTTTTCGCGCACCGCGACCTCGTCATCCTCGCCGGGGCAGAGCCGCGGGAGGTAACGGCATTTCTCGAAAAGACCTCGCTTGAGGGGCTGACGGTGCATGAGCCGCCCGCCCTGACCGCGCCAAACCGACCCTGGTTCGACGAGTTCGCCGCAATCCGCAAGCGCAACCGCGAGAAGCGGGAGATCAACGCGAACACCCTCAGGCGATTCGGCAACCTTTGGCTTTCGAACATGTGCCGTAATCTCGCCGAGCTCCGCGACCGTCCGGGTATCGCGTCCTTTGCAGACCTCTTTCCGGATATCCCGGCGCTTGTTATCGCCGCGGGCCCATCGCTCGACCGCGTGCTTCCCGAACTGCCGAAGCTGAAGCGGCATTGCGTCATCATCGCGGTCGACACCGCCGTTCGCGCGTGCGTCCGTTCCGGCGTCGAGCCCGATTTCATCGTCCTCGTCGATCCCCAATACTGGAACTGGCGGCATCTTGACGGCCTTTCCTGCCCGAATAGCGTCCTCGTCACGGAATCGGCGGCCTGGCCTGCGGTATTCCGTTTTCAGTGCCGCGCCATTTGCCTGTGCTCATCGCTCTTTCCCCTCGGAAAGTTCCTCGAAGAGCGGACCGGCGCGCGCGGGGAGCTCGGCGCGGGCGGTTCGGTGTCGACGACGGCTTGGGATTTCGCGCGGCATCTCGGAAGTACCGATATCGTGATGGCCGCGCTCGATCTCGGGTTTCCCGAGCGGAAAACCCACTTTACCGGGAGCATCTTCGAGGAGCGAAGCCATACCGCGTCAAATCGACTGAACCCGGCGGAAACCGCGGGCTACCTCGCCCTCTATGGCGCGGGTCCCTACCCCGTCAGCGATTACCGGGGAAACCCGGTTCTTACCGACAAACGGCTCATCCTCTATGCCTGGTGGTTTGAAAGCCGCCTCGCCGCATATCCCGCTCATAAAACGAGAACGCTTACCCCGGAAGGGGTACGCATACCCGGCTTTTCGGTCGCGTCAGTCGAGGAACTTGCGCCGGGGGCCGACAGGCGGGAGGAAATAGACAGGCGCCTGGCAAACGCTATCGGTGGATCGAAAGCGTACGTGTGTGACCGGGACAGTTTTTCGCGCGCCATCGGCGAGCTCAAAGAAGCGCTTGCGGACATGAAGCGCCTCGCGCGCGAAGGATGCGCCGTCTGCGATACCTGGCTTGCAATGGCCCAAAAGGGAACGGAACGCGAGAGGGAAATCCTCGCGAAGCTTGACCGCATCGACCGTGAAATCCTTGCCAATCCAGCAAAGGAGATCACCGCGATGGTATTTGACCTTGCAATGGCGGGCAAAGAAGGGGAAGGAGCGGAAAAACGTCCCGAAATGGCGCCGATTCTTGCCTCACGGAGCCTTTATCGCGGGATAATGGACGCAACCGGAAAAAATTTCGACTTACTTGAAAAATTCGCCTAAAGATTCTCTGGAGCTCATCCGATATTTTAATTGTTGGTTGAGCTTCAATAAACGGCGAAAGAGATTGACGTCCAGTCGCCGTTTGGAACTGACAATCAGGTCGTATCGACAGAGATACGACCATTTTTTTTGCCCTCATCCCTATACCGGGGGCGTTGCGATGCTACCGCTTCGGTACGGCGAAAAGCCAAGCGGTTGCCTCGGTAATGAGCTTGCCGAGGATGACGATCTGCATGTCGGCCTTAGCCTCGTCGATATAGCCTTTCCAGCGAGTTTCGGTGAATACCGCGCCGACCCTTAGCCGCGCCTCTTCGGATGCCTGGGCGAACGCGGATGCCCGATCTGTGCAATTGCGGGACATCGAGGTATCGCAAAGATACCCGGAAAGAACCGCAATCAGGGGATCTCGTGCCGTTGAGGCAAGGGCGACAAGGGCGTCCGCCGCATCGTCAAAACGCTTCGCGAGGTATCGCGAGAAGGCGGCGTAAAACGCGCGCCACTCGGCGACGGCGGGGTCCATCCCCGTAACCTCACCGGACGAAAGCGCATGAGCGCGATCGTAGTCGCCCGCAAGGATCGCGGCCGCGGCAAAGCGGGGGGAAAACGACGCGAACAACGCAGGCTTGCCGGTTTTCAGGACTTCGGAAAGCTTCTTGATTCCCGCAAAATCGCCAAGGAGGATCAGCGAATCGCAATAGAGCCTGACGAAGCGGTTTGTGAATCGTTTCCGGACAATGACGCGATTTTCGAGATAGCGGGCCAATGCGGGCCAGTCTTCGCGTTCGAGGCAGGAAAGCATTTTCCACTGCGAAAGGAAGAGAACGTTCACGATCGCGAGCACTCCGAAAAAGATACCGCCGAAATACCAGTTTTTTAGCCAGAATTCCCGCATAAACGAGCCATCAAGAATAAAAAACGGAAGCAAAAAAATAGTAAGAAATGATACAATAAGGACGATATTAAAAGTAACGAAGAGTGCTTTAAATTTCATGAAAAGGCTCCTAGTATTATGTATGATTGTACTACAGGGGATGAGATAAGTGAATACGTTCAATGTTACCGACTTACCGGACGGGTATTACTTTACCGAAGACGTGTATCTCGATAAAAAATTCCTCCTTCTCACCCCGGGCGTCCAGATAACCGAAAGTTTCAAGAAGGAACTGCGCGACTGGGAATTCCTCAAGGTGTACTCCGAAGGCCATACCGCGGAGCAGGCTATCGTCCATTCGCAGGTCAGCCTCAAAGACGCGGTCATTGAGGAAACAGAGGAAAGGGAAAAGAAGGCTGAAAACGCCGATCCCGCCGTCCCGCTCTCCGACGACGCTCAGCTGGCAGATATCGAGCGCCAGTATTACGAGTATCAGAATTTCATCGCGGAAACCTATACCCGTTTCGCCACCCGCAAGGAGCTGCAGCTCCAGCAGGTATCGAACCGCGTCAAGGATCTGTGCGACTTCATAAAAGAAAACAAGCGCTATGTCCTCAGGATTCAGCCATCGATGGAGAACCGCGACAAGAACTATCTCGTCGTACACTCGATGCGCTCGACCGTATACGCGATCGTCATCGGCCTCCAACTCAAGTTCCCGATCCATAAACTGATCGAGCTCGGCGTCTCGTGCATCCTCCACGAAATCGGCATGATCAGGCTGCCGCCGCAGCTTTACATGGGAAACAAGGTTCTGACCCCGGTCGAGAAAAACGCCATCTTTACCCACCCCGTCATCTCGTACAACATACTTCGCGAGTTTTCCTTCCCGCTGAACATTTGCCTTGGCGTGCTAGAGCACCATGAACGCGAAAACGGCGACGGGTACCCGCGCAAGCTTTCCAAGGAAAAGATCTCGATTTACGCGAAGATTATCGCGGTCGCCTGCTCATACGAGGCCGTTACCGCGCCGCGCCCCTACAAGGAAGCCCGCGACGCGTATTCCGGGATCATCGACATCATGAAAAACCAGGGAAAGCAGTATGACGAGACCGTCATCCGCGCCCTTCTCTTCTCGCTTTCGCTCTACCCGATCGGGCTTTACGTATTGCTCTCGAATAACAAGCTTGGGCAGGTTATCGACGTCAATCCCGAAAACCCGAAATTCCCGATCGTGCAGATCTACGGTGAATTGAAGATAGACGGAAAGCCGAAGATCGTGGAAACGAGCGAGTACGGCGTCACCATCGCCAGGCCGCTCACCAAGGAAGAAGGCGCGCGTCTCGTCGAGCGCGGCTGATACCGGCCGAAGAAGCCCTTAAATCTCAGAAGAAAAGCGTCACGTCACCCGATTCGATATCGTCGAGCGAGCTCTTCTCGACGTCGAAGCCGCCGATTTTTCCCGCGGCTTCCTTGTGCGAGGTAATCGTGAAACGCGTTACCAACTCCCGGAAACGATCATTGTGTATCGCCCACTCGGTTATCCCGAGCTCGGCAAGCAACGCGTCGCGGGATGCCGTGTTTTCCTTCGCGGCTTTCTCGAACCCGCTCGCGATCGCGACTACCGATGCGAGAATCTCCTTAAGCGTCGAAATATGGCCGTCGACCTCCGCACAGAGCGACTGGAACGAATCGGGGTAGACCGCAAGTCGCGTCACCGCGCGCGCAAGCTGCTCTTGATAATCCTGCATCTGGCGAAAGAACGCGGTTTTTTCCTGCTTGATGGCCTCGAGCGTACGGTTATCGCTTTCCGCGCGCGCCGTAAAATCCTTTGTCAGTTCCTCGATGCTGGCTATAAATACCTCGAGTTCCTTCCGGGTTTCCTGAACGCGCTGTTCGGACTGAACGATGAGATCGCTCATGTAATTGACGGTATCCTGAACCGAACTGATCGCGGGATTCTTCGCGACCTCGATTTGCTGGGTGATCCTGACATGCTGCAGGCGCGAAATGATCGGGCGTATGTTGTCGAAGATAACGCGAAGGTGCTTCACCTCGCCCACGATCGTGGCGCTATCGCCCACCATCGTCTTTTGCCCCCGCTGGTACACGCCGATATGCGCGATATAATCGGAAAACCCGGCCGTCATTCCCTCAAGGAGCAACGGAAGCGACGTCGAGCGATTGCGGGGTTCAAGGTACTTAGCGATAAACGCGCGCCTTAGGGCCTCGACCGAATCGAGCGTGTCATGTACGCGCGTCCAGCTTTCAGAAAAGGATTTAATCGAGCGCTCGATATTGTGCCGGACATCGCCCGCGATCTTCCCGCATATTTCGAGCAATTCGACGTCAAGCGAAAGCTGGTCGAGCCGTTCCTCGTCCGTTACCGATTCGGAAAGGGTCGAAAGCTCCTTGAGCGCGAGAAGGATCTGGTCGATCGACTGACGGATGATGTCCTGAAGCTGGATCCCGGACATCGCCTCACGGATTGGCTCGATCACATGCGCGGCGTTCTCGGTCATCCGGTCGAGCGCTCCGTCAGCTTCCCGAAGAACAGGGATGATATCGACCCGGGATTCACCCACTGGTATCCCGGAGACCTCGTTTTGCGCCCCAAGAAGCACGTTGAACGACGCCTTGAGATTCTCGTTTTTTTCGAGAAGCCGACGCTCCTCGACGAGCAGGTCGTTGGACAGCGCGATCATCCGAGCGGAAAGTCGCTTGAGGTTTTCCGTTATGCAGGAAAAAGCCCGGCCCTTTTCGCCCGATTTTATCGATATGACCATCGCGTTCAGGGATATGATCTCGAGTTCCTCGGAGTCGCTTCGAATGGCTGAAACGCGTTCGTTTATGCGATCGAGCGCCGACATGCGCGAGTTGAGCTCCTCGAAAAGCGAGGCGTTACGGGTATTGTATTCGGAAAAGAAATCGACTTCGTCGGTATCATAGGACGCAAAACCGCCCGAAAGGGCGTTGAAAACACCCTTCAGCGCGGGGAGCGATGACTCACTTTTATTGCCGGTTATCGAAAGCAAGGCCGGAAAACAGGCTCCAAGCCGGGTGTAAAGCTGTTCAGTGCCAGCGCTGCATTTCTGCATGTCTTCCTGAAACTGTTTGATATTCATTAACGATAATAATAATGCAGCGAAGGAAGCTTGTACAGCAAAACATTCGCATGAAGGCAAAGGCCATACGTACGGTAATGGTAAATTCTCGCAAAAATGAAGGCATTCCGTACCGCGATTACTTATACTGATGTTATGAAAACAGTGCCGAATTCCAATCATGACGCGGTCATCGGTGCCCTGTGCGGCAGAATCCAGGCGCGGCTCGCGCGCAACATTCCGGTTCTCTTCCTGGTATCGGGTGAGAATACCGCGGAAATCGCCTCCGGTGTTTGCTCAGCGATCACGGCACTTTCCCGTGGCGAAACCGGTAAGCTCAAACTCCTGTTTACGGTTGGGCTCCTGGACGAGCGGTTTGGCGCGCCGGGGCACGTCGACTCGAACTGGAGGCTGCTCATTGAAAAAGGCCTCGATCCCGCGCATCTGAGCGCGATGCCCATCCTTGCGGAAACTGCGGGCGAGGCTTCCCTTGAAAAGGCCGTGGACCGGTATAATGCCTTTCTTACCGCCGCCGTCAAAAGGCAGCGCGAGGGAAATCTTGCGATCATAACGCTCGCCGAGATGGGCGCCGACGGTCATATCGCGGGGATTCTTCCCGAAAGCCCCGCAAGCCGCATTGACTGCGATGCAGACTTGATGGTGACCGGATACCGCTCGGCGCTCTTCGCACGAATCACGGTAACCCCTGCCTTGTTCCGATTTATCGATTATGCCGCAGTCTGGCTGACGGGAAGCGATAAATGGCCCGCATTCGACCGTCTTTCATCCGACTTGAGCGTCCACGAGCAACCGGCGCAGCTCTTCAAGCTCGTCAAGGAAACCGAAATATTCGCGGATATCGACATCCGCGAACGGATGGGATCGCGCCCAAAGTCGGCGAAAACGCAGCGGCAATCGTATGCCTGACCCGTCAGCCGTTCCTTCCAACGGGACAAACCCGCAGGCAGATGCCGCAAACGGCGCCGCGACCGATTTGCATGTATTCCTTTTTCATCCAACGACTGCATTTTTCGGCGTCAAAGCCACTTTCGCCGATCGCGTGCGAGGGGCACGAAGCGGCGCATATCGCGCATCCGGTACAGCGATCTGAAAGCGCAAACTCTTTCCGGTGAGCGCGCGCATCCCCTTCCGTTTCGCCAATCCCGGGCACGCTTTGGCATCCGGGCCAATCGGTAAACAGCGTCGCAAGCCGTACGCGGGGCCCCCACGTCCGATGCAAGAAAAGGCAGTTCCGGCCCATCGCGCCAAGGCCCGCGAGGCGCGCGGCCTTCTTGTGCGAATACCGGCCTTCAAAGGGCGAATCGGGGCGGCTCTGCGAAGAGGCGACCGTGATATACCGCGCGCCCCGTTCCGAGAGCCAAAGACCGAGCCTGAGCAAAACCTGGTCAAGAAAATAGTTGACGCTCCGGTAATGGTTGAAATAGGTATACGTCGGCCCCGACTCGGGCAATATTTCGTCCAGGATCGCGTCGGAGAGGCGAACGACGAGGGATACAGCGTAGGGCAATCCGCCGGGGCCATCGTCAACCTCCGCGACGCCCACGTCGCTCACGCCCAGGGCGCGAGCAAACGCGAACAGGTCGTCGATGCGCGATAAATCGCTTGTTTCCATAACCGGCATTGTATAGCATTGTTGACCTCATTCGTCAATTCGATTACCTTTTCAGTATTACGCATCCTGAATATCTGTTTTTCTATGGAGGAAAGTCATGAGTAAGGGAATAAAAACACTGCTGATCGTCGTCGCGGTAATCGCCGTTATCGGTTTTAGCATCTATTCATTTTTCGCCGGAAACTTCAACAAGATGGTTTCACTCGATGAAGGCGTCAAGAGCCAGTGGGGTCAGGTTGAGAACGTGTACCAACGCCGCCTTGACCTGATACCGAATCTCGTCGCGACCGTCAAGGGTTACGCTAAGCACGAATCCGAGGTATTCACCCAGATCGCCGAAGCGCGCTCTAAAGCGGGCGGCGTCATGAATATCTCCGACGAGGTACTCAACAATCCTGAATCCTTCAAGCGATTCCAGAAAGCGCAAGGTGAGCTCGGAAGCGCGTTGCAGCGTTTGCTCGTCGTCACGGAGAACTATCCCCAGCTCAAGGCCGACGCGAATTTCCTCGCGCTTCAGGATCAATTGGAAGGAACCGAAAACCGCATCACGGTCGAGCGAAAACGCTACAACGAAGTCGTGAAGGATTACAATGAGTTTATCCGCCAGTTTCCCCGTTCGATCATCGCGAACATGAACGGTTTCCGCATCCGGGAATACTTCACCGCCGCTGAGGGTGCCGACGTCGCGCCGACGGTGTCCTTCGAATGACCTCAAAGGCCGCGATCAAAAAACTCGGGCTCAACTGGGCAAGCCTCGAGGCGATCCGGGCAACGATCCACGAGGCTGAATCCAATACGACCGGGGAGATCGCGCTCGCGCTGATCCCGGAGAGTTCCGATTATTCATTTCGAGAACTGCTCGCGTCGATGGTGCTTGGCGTCGCCACGTTCGCCTCTCTCTTGCCGTTCCACGGCGCGCTCGCCGCCCTGCTCGACCGGACGTTCTGGCACCTGCCGGCCTGGTATATCACCGCCTTTTATGGCATGGCGTCATTCGCGGTTACCGCGCTTTTCTTTCTTGTCGCGAACATGCCGGTCATCGACCGAATCGTCGTTCCGCGAAAGGAGAGAACGCGCGCGGTGTATAGCCGGGCGGTCAGGCATTTCTCGGAAAGCGGAGTGTACGCGACGCGAGACCGATCCGGGATACTCGTATTTATATCGCTCATGGAACGTGAAGTCAGAATCCTCGCAGATTCCGGGATAAGCGCCAAGATTGCGCAGGAAGAATGGAATGCAATCGCGAATGACCTTGCCGTGGGCATCAAAGCAGGCAAGGCGGCAAAGGCGATCGAGGATGCCGTGCGGCATTGCGGGAAACTTTTAGCGAATAATTTCCCCGCGAAACGCAACAATCCGAACGAACTTCCCGACGGCCTTGTCATATTGGAGGCAGGATTGTGAAAAACGCAAAACGTTTTCTTCTCACACTCGTGTTTTCTGTCTCGCCGCTGATTCTCTTCGCGCTTGTTCCGTCGAGCGCCGTTGCGCTCGAGGTTCCCGCCATGAATGGGCCGGTAAATGACCTTGCGGGCGTAATGAGCGATGCGGAAAAAAACGATCTCGAAGCCTATCTTTCCGCGGTCAATAGTCAAACCGGCGTGCAAGTCGCCATACTCACCGTGCCATCGCTCGACGGCGGGGCGATCGAGGATTTTTCGATGCGCGTCGCGGAAAAGTGGAAACTCGGGCAGGCAGACAAGGATAACGGCGCGCTGCTCGTCGTCTCGGTCGCTGACCACGCGCTCCGCATTGAGGTGGGCTACGGCCTTGAGGAATCGCTCACTGACATGAAAAGCGGTCTCATCATCCGTTCCGTGATCGTCCCGTATTTCAAGCAAGGCGAATACGGAACGGGCATCATCGCCGGCGCGAAGAACATGGTCGGCGTTGCGACCGGCAACGCGGAGATCGTGTCCGAAAAGGTGCTCAATCCCAAAAGCGACGATTCCGGAAGCGGTATCGCGGGGGTTATCTTCTTCATCATCTTCATCCTTATAATGATGGCAGGGCGCGGACGACGCGGATTCGGAGGTCTTTTCTGGGGTCTCCTTTTCGGGAGCATGCTCTCTTCGTCCAACCGAAACGATCGTTGGTCATCGGGCGGAGGTTTCTCTGGCGGTGGCGGTTTTGGTGGAGGCGGTGGTGGTGGCTTTTCCGGAGGCGGTGGCGGTTTTGGTGGAGGCGGCGCCTCGGGCGGATGGTAAGCTTTACTGTACAAAGGGCTGCCTGGCACACATGCAGGGCAGCCCTTTAAATTTGATTGATCTGAAATCGACTTCTAGACTTCTATCTTGGCGACGATTGGCTTGACGACGCTTTCCTCGTAGTTGCCGCGCACGAGCAGAATATCCGGTATCGCCTCGTTGAGCTTTTTCGTCATGTCGAGGAACTTGCCGCGGATGTTGTTAGCCTGCAGCGCGACATCCTGTATCGCCACCGACGGCATCGGCTTCTGCGGCTCGATCAGCGATGCGATCCGGTCCAACACCGAAAGGACAACCCGATTGAGCGGGTCCATCTGGTCTTTCGTCTTGTCCAGGTGCTTTCCGAGGTTGTTCACGTCGTTTACCGACACCGGATATATCCGGTACCCTTCCTCGGGCACGCCGTAGCACAGCGTCAACA
>Ga0209800_10001786_pt1 | contig 20883 bp, 17 predicted proteins | sample Higcelweek8metaG_FD_187174 | JGI IMG/M metagenome (GOLD analysis project Ga0209800, IMG submission 187174) | Freshwater pond sediment microbial communities from the University of Edinburgh, under environmental carbon perturbations - High... | ecosystem: Environmental > Aquatic > Freshwater >...
CAACAGCAGCACTGATCACGCACTGTTTGATCCTGACTATTCTGAGTGTGCATCCGGCGATCCCGATCAACCAGTGAATTACCTTTTCCCGCAGTGATTCCTGCATGATGAAAAAAACAGCAGGATTAGATTTCACTCTATCAAGAAGACTTTTCTTTGTCCCTTTCTGCCTGCCATCTGCTTTCTTTGACATGTCAGAATCGTCAGACCCACTTGCTTCAGCACTCTCTTTTTTTCCACTTCCGATGTCCGGGCCTCTTTTTAATTTATCCGCAGATCTATCATCGGTCTCAGCTTTAGATATCTTTTCAGACAGATCAGTCTCTTCATTATCAAATGGCTGCTTCTGCTCAAAACTGTACCCGGCAGCGTCACCGCTCGTAGTTTCCGGCTCTTTTCCTGCATCTGCGTTTTTTACAGATTCCTCTATTGTATCATCAGCGCGGGGCTTAAGGCCATCTGTTTTTTTGCGGCTGCAGATGTTGATTCTGAAGATTTCAACAGACAGACTATTATTTGTATAATTATAGCTGACTTTACATATTGCAGGATGAACCAGATATGCTGCAGTTGTCAATTTATTATCTGTACTGTTATATAAATAAGCTGCCTTGACTCCAAATGGCAGTATAAATACAACTGCAAAAAACAGTACCCCTGCCCCTGTTATGATAAGTAAAATAGACCAGATCATGATAATCACTTGACTGATTCTGCTGCAGTGTGTGTAATTTCGCTTTTTTGTTCATTGTCAACTTTAAGAAGAAATCCGCTCTCTGTAATCACCTGATCCATGGAGATATCATGGTATTCAAATGGAAGATTTTCTTTACTGATCTGACAATCGAACGCAAGCCCTAAAAGAGGAATCCGCCCTTTTAGCTCCTTGAGAAACCGGTCGTAAACTGATTTCCCTCTGCCAAGACGGGCACCGGATATGTCAAATGCAACGCCTGGACATATGACAAGCTGAAGATCACTTTTCAAAAATGGTTTCCGAAACTCAGGATTTACTTCAGGTATACCGTCTGCACTGATGCAGATCTCTTTATCATAATCGTGAATTTCAGCTATTCCCATATCGGCCGAGTCACCGCTGCAGTAAGGAAGTATGATCCGTTTTCCCTGACTGAGAAGCTGCCTTATCATAACAACTGTCTCTACCTCGCTGCCGATATTGGCATACAGCATGACTGTTGATGCATTATTTAAATATTGCGATCCTGCAAGACTGCGAAAAACAGCATCTGATTTTTCAGAGCGCTCTGTATCAGTCAATGCTTTACGACATGCTATAAACTGTTTACGGAACTCTTTTTTTCTTTCAGCTGCAGTATTTACAGGCGCAATTTCTGCGACTTGTGTCACACTGTCAATTTCACGCCTCACCTTTTCAGTATACATCCTGATCTTTGCCATGAATTTGGCGACTGTACGTATAAACTGGGGAATCTCTTTTGATCCGAAGAACATCAGCACCAGAACCAGAATCAGCATTATCTCTGAAAAACCAAGTCCAGTATTCAAGCAGTTTCCTTTCGCCTTTTATTCCGTGTCACAACAGCCGCGACCAGAATGCTAAGACCATAAAGCACAAACAGCGGTGCAGCAAGAAGACACTGGGATACAACATCCGGAGGTGTCAATACTGCTGCGACAATAAAAATTATCACTATAGCATAACGAAGATTTTTGATCAGGAAACGCGCAGTGAGTATTCCCATTCTGGAAAGTACAAACGTGACAACCGGAAGTTCAAACACAAGTCCGAAAGAAAGACTTAACTTAAGAAGAAAACCGAAATAATCATTTACTTTAAACATCGGATCAATCCTGTTGCCCGCATACTTGACAAAAAAATTCATCAGAATCGGAAATGTAAAATAGCAGAATGAGATTCCAAGAAGGAAAAAAAACGTTGATGCGAAAACGGTCGGAAGTATCAGTTTTTTTTCATTTTTGTAAAGCCCTGGAGAAATAAAACGCCATAGCTGATAAAAAACAACCGGTGCAGCAGCTATGAGTCCGCAGGCAAGCGCTATCTGAAAGCTCAGTATCACACTTTCAGCCGGAGTGGTAAAAATAAGTTTTGGATGCGGATCTGTAAGCCGCAGCGGATAGATCATCACTATGTCAAGAATTTCTTTCCAGAAAATTCCGCAGGGAATGGCAAACACTACAATTGCAACTGCAGATTTAATAACACACCAGCGAAGAGCTTCAAGATGATCAAAAAACTGCATGTCTGCAGATTTTTTTTTCACGAATTAATTCCACTCCCCGGCTTTTTAGAGTCATCTTTTCCGATTTCTTTATCAGCCTCTTTAGTTGCGCTCTTGAATTCCTTGATTCCATTGCCGAGCCCTTTTGCCAGTTCCGGAATCTTCTTGGCACCAAAAAGCAGCACCAGCACTAATAGAATCAGTAGAATTTCCTGTCCGCCAAGAAAGCCCATCTTACCCTCCAATAAAAACGTTTCTCAAAGTATTCTAAATTCCAGGATTTTACAATGTTTTAAAGACACCACTGAAAACTTATCTTTAATACCACTTACAAAACACATGATATGAAGTTTATGTGTTTTGCGGATCTATATGGTGCCTTCTCTAACAAGTTTTTAGCCAATACCGGTTCAGTATCGGGATCCGGAATAATACTTATTTAAAATATACTGAAATTCCAAAAAAAGTACTATAATAATTATAACAAAAAAAATATATTACATCTGCTATGTTAAACAAATAGACATACTTCACCAGCAGCATTATGCAATGATTTAAATATCATGTGCTGATGCAGCCTGTAACTCTGTGCCGTGAGTTATTTACAAGTAATAGAACATCGACCTTTATCCAGGAATTTCATTGTGAGAAAACAAACGCAGGACAAAAAGTCATCTTTTTCAAAAGACAGCCGATTTCAAAAGAAACCGATAGACCCAAAAAAACACCATACTGAAAATCAATCAGAACGCAACTCCGACTTTCACAAGGAACGCAACTCCGACTTTCACAAGGAACGCAACTCCGACTTTCACAAGGAACGCAACTCCGACTTTCACAAGGAACGTAACTCCGACTTTCACAAGGAACGCAACTCCGACTTTCACAAGGAACGCAACTCCGACTTTCACAAGGAACGTAACTCCGACTTTCACAAGGAACGTAACTCCGATTTTCACAAGGAACGTAACTCCGATTTTAAGAAAGAACGTTATTCAGATTTCTTAAAAAATCGTAATCATGATTATATTACAGAACGTAATTCTGACTTTTATAAAGAGGATAAATCTGATACCCCTGAAAATAAGCCCTCTTACCGCCCCAGAGAACTGTCTTCAGACTATCGCAGGGAGCGCCATTCTGAATCAGCAGAAAACTGTATATACGGAATTCATGCTGTAGAAGAATTACTTAAAACCCGCCTTACATCAATCGACCATATCTATTTCTCAAAAGAAACCAGTAATCAGGAACTGTTCAATCTGATGAAACAGTGCAGAAAAGAACGGCTTGCATACAACCTTGTTCCTGAGATGAAAATTGACCAGATCAGCCAGAGCTCCAAACATCAGGGCGTTGCTGCCATCTGCAGTGTAAAGGATTATTGCAGTGCGGAAGAGCTGAAAAATAAAGTACTTGACAAAAGTGACAGCCTGCTGCTTCTGCCGGCATCTGTTGAAGATCCAGGCAACCTCGGGGCAATGATCCGTTCCAGTGTCGCATTCAATGTTGATGCAATGATTCTCGAACGCAAGAACACAGCTCCGCTCAACTCATCAGTGGCAAAAAGTGCTGCCGGTATGATTGAGCATGTTACAATTGCCAGACCAAAAAATATCGAAGCACTGATTGAGGAGTTTAAAGGAAAGGGTTTTTCAATTATCGGAGCAGATGCCGCCAGAGGAGTCGCACCGGATCAGATCGATATGACAGGCCCGACACTTCTTATTCTTGGAGGAGAGCATCGCGGAATTCCCCCCTACCTCGAAAAAGCCTGTACTGCGTTTGTATCAATTCCCATATCGTCAACAGTACAATCGCTCAATGTTTCTGCAGCTGCAGCGATTCTACTGTATGAATGCAATCGCCAGCGATTGACAAAGGCAAGTAGCGGAAATTAAGAACAGCGGCAGATATTATTTGTTCACAAAAAAAGCCTGACTTCCACGTATCGCAGAAGTCAGGCCTTTTAACATTCTATTTAAAACTGGCTATTGTCAGATGACAATATTGCCTGAAGACAAGTTACTACAATTTGTCATCAAAACCGAAGAAGTTATCAATTTTCTTTGCAACATCATCACCTGTTATCTCAATATCTTTCTTCTCCCCGATAACAACTTCCGGAAAAACTTTTGAAATAATTGGTTTTGGTCTGACTGGATGCTGATCCGCGGCATTTCTAAGTTGCGAAACAAATTTTTCCTTGCCGTTCTCAGTAGTATGAGTCTGAGGCTTAGCACTTTCAAACATCACCTCATCATTTTCAACACTTAATGGTTCTTTCTTTAGCTGTATGGGCATTTCAGGAAAATTCACACTCAATTTATCACTTCCCTGAATATCATGCAGAGGAATTGAACGTGTCAGCTTATTAACATCCAGATCAATGATCGTTTCCATTGTAAAATCTTCTTCGGAAATTGAATCATCGGCATTTGAATTACCTGCGGCGGGTGCAACTGGTACTGCAGGCGTAATTGCCTCAGCGTGTGCAGCTGGAGCTTCAGCAGCTTGAGGATTCTCATCTTTTTTAGCTGCGGCAGTTGATGCATGCGGTTCAAATATAGCATCAAATGCACTCTCAAAGGAATTATGGTCGTTTATATCAGATGGATTTTCTTCAAAAGTCAGATCATCAGGTGATAACTCACCTTCCTGATATTGGGGTTTTTTAGTCTCCTGTGGAGAAGCCGGGACAGGCGCTACAAAAGCAGCGGAGGCTGGAGCCGGAGCTGAAAAAATTGTTTCAAGCGTCTTCTTGCGGGAATCTTTGGACGGTTCTTTTGGCGGCTCCTTGAAAAATGCGTTTTCAAGTGCATGAAGATCCTGCTCAACAGTGCCGCTTCTTGGAGGTACTGTATGTGATTTATCGCCTGAGTTCTCTGCTGCTTTAGCCACATCAGCCTTTGAGTCGATAGTCAGAACTACTGATCTGGATTGCGACAAAGGACTGTTTATATCACTTACTGTTCCATGGATATATTTCTGGTACTCCTTCTGAACCTGATCCATATACTTTACAAAATACACATCAAGCAGATGCATATTCGGTTTCAGCAGATAGACTATCTCATCATTTTTTTTCCTTATTGCATTCTGTATACCTGCATTGTTAAGGATACCCTCTTTGTTTGATGTAATCAAAGAATCAATCTCTGCACACAACTCCCCGATCGAATGCATGATTTTTTCTTTAGTAAGCTCGTCTTTTTTCCCTGATTGTTTTTTCAGGAAAATAACCACATAAGCTGTTACAAGACAAAGAACACCACCAAGTATTGCACCGAAAATTACTGTTACAAAGCCCTGATCCATAAGTTGACCTCCCTTAAGGGAATAAAATAAATATTCGGAGACTCACATTTACAATTATATCAGAAGAAAAATGCAATTATTATCCTGCCTACACCAATAAATTGTACCTTATTATCAAACGATATACGGCGTAGTGATATATATAATAAAGTAAAAAAACCAAAAATCCAAAACTTTCTTAATACAAACACCGATAATTCGATGTCAAGTGGTGTCAAAATCCCCTGGAACAGACAGTATCATATACTTTCTGATATTTCTCAACAGCATTCTGCCATGAAAACTGATGAACACACTCTATACCGTTACCGATCATAATTTCATACTTTACCTGATTGGAAAATGTCTCCACAGCCATTTTCAGTGCATTCTGGGCAGAATCCACCATTGCGATAAAAAGCGGATTCTTTATTCTTCCTGATGGCGGCAGATTCAACAACTCCCGCCAGTTTTTTTCTGCAGCACTGTCCGGATAATCTTCACGGTAAAGAAAACCTGTCGGACACTCAATGCGCCTGTCAAGATCAAGAATATCTCCGTAGAATGATGGTACATACATATCATCTGATGGATTGACCTGCATCCAGAGGCCGCCAGTTCCCCGTGCCACTACCGGAGTTCCATTCATCAACCCTTCTGTTGCCGCGCCAAAGGGTTCATAAAATGACGGCATCAAAAGATAGCTTGAACCCTGCAGAATGATATTGTACTGATCGCGGCTGATTCTGTATGGCACAATAATTATGTCACCTCTGCAGCGGGCCTCGAATTTTTTAAAGAAATCAAGTCCTGTATCATGGTTGCGCGACGAGGGGCAGAAGAAAAGCTTTGCGCTTCCGCGGGGAAGCCTTTCAAATGCATGAAAAATCACATCGAAGCCTTTTTGCATAAAGTCAAGACGTCCGGACATAAAGAAAACCGGCGTTTCTGTATCCTGCTCAGTAATACTCAATTTTCCTATAACATGCGGATCATTTATATTCGGCAGTTCACAGATAAGCTTCTTTCGCATCTGCAGCTTCTCTTTTAAAATCATTTCCGGTTCGCCGGCCTTTGATGCCCTTATTGCACTATCAGAAAATGGAGCATGCGGCTCACCAAACATTCCATTCTCAACACCCACAGGCGGATTCATTGAAAAAACATGCTGAAGATGATCAGTAAATATCCCCTTTTGCAAAGGATCGTGACGCAGCTCATGTGCAAACGGCGTACTTACAGTTGTCAATGGACCATTGAGCAGCGGTATTGAGCACTGAAGAACAGTCTCTCCGGGTATGTTTTTTCCAAAAAAGAGCGTCTTGTACCGCTGCGCTATTCCCGCATCAAATGAGTTATGAAGTGTAAGGATTGTCCGTGCCTGCCCCAGGAGTGAACTTATTACTGCAAGCTTTGACGTAATGGAAATAAGAGCGGTTTCCCAGTCATGTGCATGGAAAATAAGATTATCTGTAACCCCGAGCTGCTTCATGGCAAACGGAACTGCTGCTGAAAAAGCAAGCGAATCCAAAAGCAATTCATTCTTATCCTCATAAGCATAGGGATTATCACCTGCAAAGAACCTGTCTTCAATTTTGAGAAAATATGATGAATACTGCGCCCCGACATGTTCGAAGCATGTGAGTTCTCCATGATAATTGCAGATATTAAAAGACTTCTTTGTAAACACAGGCTTCAGGAGACCTTTTTCAAGAGCCTCCTGCGTACGGATGTTTTTTGTATGAAACGGGGTGATAAATATAACTTTTTCATTAAGTTTCTCAAGCCACAGCGGCAGATGATGCGCCACAGCAGCAAGACCGCCCAGTGATGCAAACTGATTTTCAAACGATAAAAAAACTATGGTTCTTTTTTCTGCACAGAATGAACGCTCTGCGCGTTTAAGCGCATCAAATTCCTTTTGTGTAAAGAATTCGTGAAAAACCCTGCTTATCGAAACCCAGCTGTCAATTTTAGTCTGGAAAATGTAGTCGTACTCACCCTGATGATTATTCATAGCTCGCGTATATGTCCTCTTATCTTTACTAACCATTATTTTCATTATCAGATATTTTTTATGATTTTGCAACCACTTGCTGCTTAATCTTCTCAGTTCGCTTTTTATCAAAGAAAAACCATGCAAGACCTGCAAACGCAGGCAGCAGTATATTAAAAAACAAAATAGCTCCGGACACTCCAAATGCGATTGCCCGGGCCCCGGTATCAATACCTGATAATTTAAGATACAAACCAAAAGAATATTCTCTTATACCGACATTTGCAATCGAAATCGGTAAAAACAATATCTGCATATAAGCAAGCCCGGCAATCATTGTATTTTTAAGCCACCCTGCAGAACCAAACATCTGTAAAAGCAGAACTGTCTGCAAAAGTAAACAAGTATGCGCAAGAATTGACAAAAACAATATTCCGGGTGTCAGTGTCTGACGAATCGCCTTGAGTATTTTATCAAGCCGGATCCGTGAAATTACTGATGAGAAAAAATCATATTTAAGAAAAATAAAAAACAAAATAATGACAGTAACAAGCACGATTATGGAAATCCATTCAATACTGTGTAATGATACCCTGCAATAGAGCAATTGAATGATTATGCAGGGAAAACTGAATAATAATACCATAAGAATTGCATAAAATCTATCAATAAGAGTAGCTATAAAAGAATCAGTCTTTCTTGTTGTATCAATACTCATTCCACGAAACAGCTCTCCGACCCTGCCTGGAGTCAGGAAACCAAGGAAGTTTCCCCATAAAAGAGTTTTAATCGGTATGACACCATCATGCGGCAGCTTTACAGATTTCAGAACTTCTTTCCATCTGAGAACCTGAAAATAAAGGCCGGCAACTCCTGAAAACAGAACTGCCAGTAAAACAGGAATCTCTATATCACCCGAAAGTACCCTGATATCTGAAACTGAAATGCTTTTATTGACAATAGCAAAAAATGCAGCAGTAAGAACTATTCGAAGTACAAGAGAAAACTTTTTATTATGAATCAGAGCCGCTAATTTATGATTACTGCGACTATGATTCGTTATACCGTCCTGCACCCGCTGATTATCAGCCATAATATTTGTAGACCCCGGCCATGCACCATTCGGAAAAAATTATCCGTTTACCCTTATTTTTCACCGGCAGCTGACATATCTTCTGCACAGGCAGATAATCCATCAGTCGGCAGCTAAGTGAAACTACATTATTTCTAAAATAAAAGCACTGATTTTAGACCGGCGTGAAATATGCCGTTTATTAATATCCGGACACATTCAGCATGTAATTTAATCGCAAATGTAAACAATACGGGTTCAGGCTGAACATAAAGACGTCCGGCCGGACGTCTTTACGTTTGAATAATTGCTATTCGATAAAAAGAACAATATCTGCGGGATCAAGAATAAAACCATCCATTGCATCCTCAGTCTCAAGTGGAGACTTCTGAAGCTGTATTGCTTTCCTGCACCGCCTTACGTCGTGCGGAATCATCCATGATTCGACCGATGTATCATTTGTAAACTGCTTGTTGATACATACATATACAGGCCTGTTGCCGAATCGCGATGATTTCTTCAGGAAAAGAAACGGCAGTGAATAATCATTCATTGCACTCCATACACCCTCTTCACAAAGCACTGGAATATCAGTTTTAAGAAGGTTTATCTCTTTTATCCAGTTCGAAATATCAAATCTCTTTTTATCAACATCATCGGGCGTGCCCCGAACAACATCCATCCGTGTTACCGCCCCGTACTCAAAACCCATTGTCACCATTACGCCTTCAGAGAACAGCGCTGCAAACGCATAACGAAATTTCTGTACGCATTCTGTCCCCGGAGGATTACTTGCACAGCGTTCAGTGTCATGCGATTCAGGAAAGCCAACCGATGGTGCTATTCTGCCATTTGTTTCATGCTGTTCAAGAGCCCACGCCTGATCGAAATTCCACCATTTTGATGAATTAAAAAGGTAGTCAAAACCGACAGTTGAAAGAGCCTCTATCTGCGACAATTTACAGCCAAGAGTTTCAGCATAGAATTTTGTCTGCGGATAACGTTTTTTTGCTGCAGAAATAAGAAATGACCAGAGTGGTGCCGGCACCTGATACGCCGCGTCACAACGGAATCCAAGAATACCCATTTTCTGAAAATATGAAATAAGTGAATCCCAGTATGCCCATAAACCCTGCCTGTCACTTGTATGTTCATTTTCAATAATTGCAAGATCACCCCAGACAGTCACATTGCCGGGATTCCCCGGATCAATTGCGTATGGACTCACCAGATTTCCCGATTCATCATGGCGATACCATTTTGGATTGGACTTTGTCAGAATGGAATCTACAGCAGTATGATTTATCACAAGATCCATAATGAGATCCAGCTTCTCATCCCTGCATCTGTCAACAAACTTCTGCAGCACACTGAAATCAGCCGCACTCTGTCCTTTACGAAGAAAGAGCGGATTAAGCTTGTAGTAATCTTTTATTGCGTAAAGACTTCCGGAAAAACCGGTCTCATGAAAAGGATTTACAAATACAGCATTGAACTGCATTTCCCGGATATGTTCAAGCTGACTTTCCCACTCGTCAATGTATTTGAAATGACGCGGGAAAAGATTGTAAATTACAGGAACATCCTGTTTGTCTTTTTTCATAAAGTTCCCCCAATGACACAATTATCAATCAGACGGGTTTTACTCTGCTTTGTACGACAGGCTGCTGCTATGAGCGCCGGTGACAAAACGTACTCCATTTTCTGAAGCTGTACAGTATCAAATATTTCAACATATTCAATATCTATAAGTTCTGATTTCATTATCTCATTTCGAACAGCATCATTCAATACATTTGATGAACGTTCTCCGGCAATATATATGTCCTGTGCGGCCTTTATTCCCTTATAAATCATCAGGGCATCGCGATGTTCTTCCTGTGTCAAATACATATTTCTTGAGCTCATTGCAAGCCCGTCGTCTTCACGGACTATCGGAGCGACATCGATATTAATTGACATATTCAAGTCATGCACCATACGTTTCAGAACAATAACCTGCTGCGCGTCTTTCTGCCCGAATACTGCGACCTGCGGATTTACAATGTTGAATAATTTCATTACAACAGTAGTCACTCCGCGAAAATGCCCGGGCCGCGATGCGCCGCAGAGCCGCTCTGTAATATTTTCCACATTGACGTATGTACTATAATTCTTTGGATACATCTCATCATCTGACGGTGCAAAAACCGCATCACACCCGGCGGCCTGCGCCTTCTCACAATCAATATCAAAAGGACGCGGATATTTCGAAAAATCCTCTTTAGGGCCAAACTGCGCAGGGTTGACAAATATACTCATCACTGAATAATCACAGCAGTTATTTATCCGTTCAAGAAGCGACAGGTGTCCCTTATGTAAAGCTCCCATTGTAGGAACCAGCCCTATGGAGCTCCCGCTTCTGTGTATTGTACTTGACAGGTTTTTCATTTCAGCAACAGATTTAATTATTTTCATCTACTTCCCCGTTTGATGCATCAGGTGAATCATCACCCTTCACCTTGTTGATACTTTTTCTTTCCTCAATAAGCAGCCGGTCCCTTGAACCCATAGGCTGATAATACTCAGTACCCTGCTTCGCAGAGATTATCTGATCAATAAGCTCTTCGCGGTCAGATTCGTTATTTACAAAGTCAATATTGTTTGTATTGACAATTAAAAGCGGAGTTTCAGTATAATGAAAGAAAAACTGATTATATACACGATTTAAAATTTCAAGATATTGCGGATCCATATTATACTCAAATGAACGGCCGCGTTTTTCAATGCGCCTGAGCAGCACATCTGTTGACGCCTGCAAATAGACCACAAGATCCGGCTTTGGAATCGATGATGTCATAACCCCTGAAACCGTATTGTACAGCGCGTACTCCTCATCGTCAAGATTAATGCTTGCAAATATTCTATCCTTTGCAAAAATATAATCACTGACAGTCAGCTGATGAAACAGGTCCTGCTGCGCTACCATCTGCGAGAGCTGTCTGAAACGGGACACAAGAAACCAGAGCTGTGTCTGAAACGCAAAGGAACGCCGCTCAGTATAGAATTTTGCAAGAAACGGGTTTTCCTCCGCCTCTTCAAGCACTGTACGACCGTTAAAACGCTCAGAAAGAATATTGCTCAATGATGTCTTACCTGAGCCAATGACGCCTTCGATGCATAAATAATTCATGTGTGATGGAAGGTGCTTGTTGTTTTCTTTTTTCATTTTAACACCATCTGTCAATTTACTTAAGATTATAGCCACCGGACACACTGGGCCTTGACCTGCGTGTCCATTGAATTATACAGATCATTTACAGTTGTATTGAGTGCCGCGATATTGTAATCAGGAAGACAGTCTTTAAGCCCTTCAATGCAGAATCGTCTTGAACAGAGTCCCCTGTGAGGTATTACAAGATCAATGGTATTTATAACAACATTGCCAAAAAGTAAAATATCAATATCAGCAGTTCTTGCCTGACGGGCACCTTTTTCAGTACGCCCGAGATTTCTCTCTATGAGCTGTGTCTGAACCAGAAGTTCCTGCGGAGTACCGCTGTAGAATCCTGAAATGATTCTGTTGAGATACCACTCCTGGCCGGTTGTAACATCAACAGGCGCAGTTTCCATAAGACGCGATTTTATTACAGGTGCAGCAAGTACATTTTCAAGCGCACGTTCCATTTTTTCAATATACAATTCACGTGAACCAAGATTTGAACCAAGACAAAGTACTATTATTTCACTATACCCGCACATATTTACAGATCAGACTTTATCACGAAAATGAAATTGTTTAATTGTTCCAAGCCCGCTCAATTGATTGACTATTTCAGTCTTCTTTCCAACAGCGGCAATAATCAGTTTATCAGGTGAAAAGTACTCTTTTATTGTGTTATTGATATTCTCAAGAGTAATTTTTTCAATCCGCTGATCAAAATGCTCTATATATTCATTTCCATAATCATAAAACCTGAGCCAAAGAAGTTTTTCAGCGATGTTGCCTATTCCTTCAAGCTGAAAAGTCATATTGCCAATTGCAAACCGTTTCGCATTTTCAAGTTCTTCAGTGGTAACACCATTCAAGCAGAAATCCCGCAGCTGTTCAAGTACAGCATCAATCATCTGCCTGAGCTGACTGTTCTGAGTTGATGTCGATATTGTAAATGCACCGAAAGTGCGCTCTGCGGCAATCTGTGATGAAATGCCGTAAGTATGCCCGACTTTTGAACGGATACTTGTCATGAGCCGTGATGAGAAATTGCCGCCCCCAAGTATGTAATTTGCAAGCGCAATCGCAGTACGCTCCTTTACAAGTTCTCCAGGCATTGAGTGCCCGATTACAAGGGTAGTCTGCGTTGTATCGCTTTTATCAATAAGACGAAACGCTGTTTTTGACGATGCAACTGCAGGTGCAAAGCATGATCTGCCTTTACATTCTGTTTTCCACAATGTCAATATTGACAGATATTTTTCCTTGAATTCCTCAAGATCAAAGTCTCCAGCAACAACAAAAATGGCATTTTGAGGCCCCACATATTCACTGTAGTATTTTTTCACTTCATCAAGTTTAAGCGAACGGGTCGCCTCAATTGAATGAAATCTGCCCGCAGGGTGATCTTTTCCTGCAAGTTCGACAAAAAAATGACGGTTCGCTATTATTGACGGCTCGATAGTTTCGGCCTGTAAAGATGTGATCATCTCTTTTTTAATTCTGTCAAACTCATGACGATCCATGCGGGGATTCAGAAGCATATCAAGAAAAAGCGGTATTAATTCATCTTTACTTTTAGATAACATTCTGATGCCAAGCCCTGTATGCTCCTCTCCGACTTCAGCGAAAACCGATGCGCCGGAGAATTCCAGCTTTTCAGAAAATTGATCAAACGGACAATTATCTGTACCTTTCTGAACCAGGGCAATCGCCATTTCTGTGAGACCCTCTTTCAATACCGGGTCACAAAACCTTCCGAATGGGAATTGCACTGCTGCAACCAGACCTTCCTGTTCGTGGTCAGGAAGAAGAATCAGGCGCATACCGTTTTCCAGAACAGATTCATCAAGCTTCGGAAATGTAAAGTTAAAAGCCATATTGCTACGCGCCCCTCTTATCTCTTTTTGCAAATATTCGCCTGAGTAAACCTCCGATATAGAGCATCGGGTTGGTCTTTAACGGCTGTAAATGAAGTACATGCAGTTTTGAATCATCCCAGTATTTATTGGCGACTTCAACAAGACTGTTTATGTCAAGTTTTTTCAGTGCCTCGAACCGTTCAACCCACATCCTGTAATCACCTTCAATGCATTCACTGTGTCCAATCCTGTTACAGATATTTTCCGCAGAATAAAGTTCAAACGTCCGTGATGAAAGTGTTGCGTTCTTTACCTTTTCCATCTCTTTTTCTGTAATACCGTTTCTGCGGATCAGTTCAATCTGATGAATAAGAGATTTTTCAACCCTTGATGCGGAAATATCCGGTGTAAATGCAGCAACAAACATCGACATTCCCGCATATTTCATGATATTGTTCATACCGCCGGTCATCACAGCAGCCGACTCTTTTCTGACAACTTCCCTGTGTAAACGGCTGCTTTCACCGCCCGATACTACAAGCTGCAGAATTTCCATTGCAACCACATCCCTGTCTGCAGATGGCGGAGCCGGGTATCCCATGACAAGCAGCGGCACATCGAATTCAACTTTACGTTTCATACGGTGCGCGGTAATTTCCGGCATATAATCTGATTGCGTGCCGATTTTAAAATCCGGTATGTTTTTAGCGGCTTTTGAACCGAAATGTTTTTCCACATTGTCAAAAACACTGAATTCATCGATATCGCCGACAATTACAAGTACAGCGTTTGCCGCTCCATACCACTGCGAGTAATATTCCTGACACTGTGACATTTTAACATTTTGTAAATTTTCAATCAGCCCCAGCGGACTCAGTGAGTACGGATGATTTACAAAAAAACCCTGACGAAACTCAAGGAATGCTTTCGCCACCGGATTATTCATGTATGTATGATACTCTTCAATAATAACTTTACGTTCAGTTTCAAAAAGGTCTTCTCTGAGGCACAGACCATCCATGCGGTCTGCTTCGAGGGATAGCGCCATTTCGAAGTACTCTCTTGGCACACTGTTTACAAAAACAGTCACATCCTCAGTTGTAAACGCATTGCAGTGCCCGCCCACATCGTTTATCTTTCGCGCATGCTCTTCACTGGCCACATTGCGTGATCCGCGAAACATCATGTGCTCAAGAATGTGCGATATACCGCGGATTCCATCTTTCTCTCCAAAACTTCCGATTTTGTACCAGAGCTGCATAGAGACAATCGGTACTCCGGGCTTTTTCAGGCAGATGATTTTAAGTCCGTTGGGCAGAGTTTTTTCAATAATACTATTCAGTAGCATTCGTTTTTTTCGTACCTGGTAAAGGTGAGTACTGATTACACAAAAGAGTCACGATAAAATTAAATACTTTTTCGCCAAAGGTAAAATCAAACTGCGAAGCAATCTCCGATGAAATCGAGGTTGGAAAAAGCTTACGAAATTTATCCGGATCTCTACCCCGCCGCCTCCAGGCAGTATACACATCAGAAGCGGGCAAGCGAATCTGAGTCTCAACTTTTGAAACACAGTCCGGTTCCAGAAATGAGGCCATTGAGAGCATCATGAATTCTGATCTTCCAAATTCCAAACCCTCTTTTGACTCACGTACAAACTCCCTGACCCGTTTATCTGACTGGAGTGAGAAAATTTCAACTTTATTTTCATTCTGATTATTATATCTTTTTCCAAGCAATTCAAGTGCTGAAACATTTTCTTCACTGCTATTTAAAATTATCACCCTTTTGGCACCCTGAAAAAAACAGTCATTACACATACAGGCAAGCATAGAACTGAATATTTTCGGTTTAAAACCTATTGATCCGGGAAATGCTTTAAATCTTGATGAGCAACCATAGTTAAGAACCGGTGCGGCAATAATTTGCAGTTGTGATGAAACAGCAGCAGCAACAGCTCCTATGCAAAGCGAATTTACAGCATAGTTTCCCAAAACCCCGTAAGGTTCAAGACTGCCGAGCGGAATAATTATATCTGATGACTGCCTGATAATGGAATCTATGGAAGCTGTTTTTAGTTGTTCGATGGAGAATGAGCCTGCTTTGGGGTGATGAATATGCATATCATTTTCACTCTGATAAAAAAAAAATAAAATCGGAGTGAGAGGATTTGAACCTCCGACTCCTTGGTCCCGAACCAAGTGCGCTACCAGACTGCGCTACACTCCGAAATTTTATTTGATTACAATTTCAAACACCCAAACATCAGGACTTGTAAAATAGCTTAACGGCTAATCATTTTGCAATAATTTATTTAGCATATTGCACTTTAAGGCGGCCGATTACCCGTGCAAGAGCAACCATTTTCTCTCCGGAGTCATCAATCACAAGCGGAAGCCTGTCTCTGTTTGCAGGAAAAACACCAAGCGCCGGATCAGCAAAAATCCACCTGCTGCCATTCCAGACCATAACCCACGAATGATAGTAATACCCCTTCAAGCCAGGCATGTAGACAACTCCGAAAACAACACGCGATGGAATCGAAGCGGCCCTGAGTATGGCTGCAAGAAGTACAGCATGTTCACCGCAGTCACCAAAACCCGCTTTGTAAGTTTCAAGCGCACTTGAAAAAGTAGCAGTATACTCTTTTTTTAAACTTCTGTAAACATACATACACATACGATTGATCCGGTCGCAGACTGTTCCACTCTGTTTAAACTGATCAGAGAGTGCCCTTATATCCGGATGATCAATCTGCATGGTGGTTGTCGCCTGTAAATACGGTTTCAGCGAATCAGTCACCTGCATTTTTTTAATGTCTTCACAGCCGTTTTCGATACCGATAAATTCCAGTCCATTATTTACATGGTGATAAAACCTTTCAATTGACCCGTCAGGTACAAAACTGCTGTCCCCGGAAATTATGATTTTCTCGTCAACCCCTGCCGAACGTGATGCCGGAATCATGAATGCTTCGAAAATATTTACTCCAGTTGAGTCCTTATTCTTCACATCGTAGGGTTTCATTACAAAAGGAAACACCTCTTTGTAAACTATCCTTCCAGTCGTGTCCACAACCCATGATTCATCTCTGTTATTGATGGAATTACGTTCCACAAGCTTCCAGACATATCCGTTTTTCGCATCAGGAACTTCCAGACATGTTGTTTTCACAGTGACATCCACTCCCGATGTCAACTCGATGACAGTATCATTCCAGATCTGTCCCGCTTTTACTGTTCCGTCTATAAAGCCGCTGTTCATCTGATATGTATTCAGAAAATTATTCCTGACATTCTCAATATCACGGCTGTTTTCGACTCCGCCTGCAGTTATTTTCAGACGCCATTTTTTATTTACTTTGTCAATAGCCCAGTAGTTTTTACCGGCCGGACTGCTCATCTCCTGACTTGCGCTTATAATTGTACCGTCACAGCGGTACTTATAACATTCGCTGATTGATGCCGCAATGGGAGCCCCCGAACCTGCGGAAAGAGCAGTTTCGAGAGTGGATGACGCAACAACAGTATCACCCCTGACACCAAGCGTTGTAATCATATGACCGGCAATCCTGCCATTAAGAAAAACCGAAAGGGTCTCGGCTCCTGTAATTTTTTTCCAGTCATGAGCAGTCAATGCATCGGTAAGACTTACAATGCAGGCAATAAGCAGCAGAATTTTATTTATCATTTTCAACCCTGGTTTACAAATGTATCAAGCTCTGTCTCTGTAACCGCCCTGAAAACATCTTTCAGAGCATTTTCATCTGCAAACCCGCACATTTCAGCAAGGCTTGACATATCGATTGTATTGTTTTTACTTATAATTCTTTTCATTCTGTTAACTCGAACCTGACTTATCAGGTTCTCAACAGTAATTCCAAGTTCGCGCTGAAACAGTGCCTGAAGAAAAGCTTCTCCGGTTACAAGAGCGTTGCATATTGAGGTCAGTGTCAGATTGGGGTCTGCAAAATTTTTCTCAATGTAATTGCACGCATTCTGAACCTCTTTATCCATTATTGACAGTCTGGCAGCAGTAAGAAATCTGCGGCGGTCTCTTTGCCAGTGAAGATAAACAGCTGTCCCCAGACCTGTTAAAGCCGTAAACAGCAGTATCAGTGAAAACAGTGTATACTTTCTGTAATTATGACCCTTCGGAATCATATTTTCATGACGTTTACCAATTGATAACAGGCTGTTTTTTGAAACATGTTTCCCGGATTTACTTTTACTTTTTTTATTCAGACCGTTTTTAATGCTTTCATTGTTTACAGATGCCGAAGTGCCGCCTGCGGATGTATCATCTACTGTGATATCAAGATCTTTTAAAAGCATCTCGACAGCAAGGGATTCCTGCTGCTCAACAGCGGCTCTGTCACCTGCAATTCTATGCATGGAATCAGAAACGGAAGAATCAGTATCCGGCTTTGCAGACAAAAATCCTGCTATACACAGGACAATTGCAGCTGTTGCGATATTATGTATAATTATTGTCCGATACACCGTTTCATCTGTTCCTGTAACATTGCTTTGTAATTATTTCCAAGTACATCAATTTTTGCTTTCAGACGTGAACAAAATCTGTCAACCTCATCAATATTTCTTATTTTCGCATTCTGCCAAAGCTGCTTAAGCGCTTTCTCATTAAGAATTTCGTTTGTTGATATTTCAAAATGAAACATGGTATTTTCCGCTACCCGCTTGTATGCCTGATGAATCATCTGCATCACTTCAGAATATACAGCCTGATCGAATCTCTGATTCAGATACTTGACATCACCGGCAAGTCTGTCAACAAAAAATTTGCTGTTAAAAATATAATGCCGTTCATTTTTGTATACTTTACTGTCATAGTAATACTCTCCAATAACACGGCCGTTTGTTGTCTTGACAACAGATTTTGGAAATGGCGGCAGCTCTACCTGATCATGTACAGCAGGCACTGCCACAACTGATTCAACTGCGCCGGCTGATACCTGCTCAATAGTTTCAGCCTGCTCGGAAATATTGAGCACCTGAAGAGGTTCAGTCTCCTTACTCTGCGGAGGAGCAATCAGATCTGTCTGATCCTGATCCTGTTCCTGAGCTTTTTGATCTGATTCAACACGGTATGCATTTATCAGCCCCTCTGTTGTTTCCGGAATGTCAGGATTCTGTTCATGAAGTCTGCGCAGTTCATTTTCACGTTCCTGCTGCGAAAGAATAATTTCATAAAGGCCATTGACAATCTCATTCTCGTTTGTATTGAGTTCCTTCTTTATCTGCGAATCAATGAGAAAGAGCTCCTGTTCTTTAACCTGCAGCTTGCCGAGTTTAATATTAAGTTCTTCAATCTCCTTAGAACATTCATCAATCTGCTGCTTTACAGATGCTATTTCTTCATCACGCCTGCGTTTTTCCTCAAGAAGACTGCGCGAATCTTTGCTGATCTTCTTAATGTGTTCTTCCTTATTGCGGAGAATATTGATTTTATCCTGATAAAAACTTATAACCATATCAAGAGTACCTGATGTTTTTGAAAAAAGAGTTTTCTTTAGATTCCAGAGCTGCTCAAGCGCAGCTTTTGCATTTTCCTTTTCTCCATGAAGCAGTTTTTCTGTAATATCACACATATTTTCTGAAACTGTTGCAGCCTTGGCATCAAGAAGAATGGAATAAAACCGATTTGTATCAATGCTGCTGCTTTCAAGACTGAATACCGATTCCGGAATTTTCTCGACTCTTCTCATTTAATCCACCTTTCAAAGTGTGCTGCGATAAATGCATTCATCACTTCTTTATCAACAGGTAAACTGATTCTCTATCCGTAAGTTTTATCAATCTTCAACAAGATGATCTTTGGCTGCCAGAGAATCAAATATTTTTTTCAACTCAACATTACAACTGAGTTCCTCGAGGTTTGTAAAACCATTTTCAAGTGCCCTGACAAGGAATTTCTCTGCCCTGATACTGTTTCCCCGCTCAGCTTCAATCCGCGCCAGAAAAAACCAGCACTCGTATGAGTCCGGGTTATCCTTAATATAATTTTGAATCGACTCCCGCGCCTTATCTGTCTCTTTTTTTGCCAGAAGGGCACGCCATAAAATACTATATTCGGCACTGCCGGGACTACTCATATGTTCAATGTATTTTATTGCAGTATCGAAATCGCCTGTCTCAAGCGCATACCTGGCAAGACATTTTTTAATTGATTCTGATTTTTCAGAAAGCGCGGATAGTGCTTTGTAAATTGATGCAACTTTTGCCTGATGAATTCCATTTCTGTGATAGAGAAGGAGACGCTCTGCATCAAGTTCATTTCCAGTCCTGCCAAGACGATCTGCCTGAAGCAGCAGCTCATCAGCATTTGACATTTGATTCAACTCATAAAAAACATCAATGCTCTGAGCAAGTGCTGTATCACTGAGACGCGGCAGAATCGCAAGAGTGGCACGCATGAAAGTGGTAAGGTCACCCTTTACTAACGACAAATGTCTGAGCCCCATCCAGCCGCGAAGTTCATTTGGTGCAAGATGCACTGCTTTAAGATAGCACCTGCGTGCATCATCATATTTTTTCTGATGTAAATATACATTGCCAAGATTTACCCTTAAAGCCCAATCGGCTTTATTAAGCAGGATTGCCTGACTGTACCAGCTTTCAGCAGTATCGAACTCACCGGATTTCTCAAAAATAAATCCCAGATTTTTCATTGCTGATGAAAATTCACGATTTTGTTTTAACGCCTTTTCAAATGCAGTTCTGGCCTTTTCCATATTGTCAATAGCAAGATAGGCATTGCCCAGATTGAACCATGCATCCGGAAAATCGGCCCGAGCTTCGACAGCTTTTTCAAAAAAATCTATCGCATTTTTATATTCATTCTTACTTTGAAAATAATTACCCATATTAAGAAGTGCACCTGCATTATCAGGTTCAAGTTCCAATACTTTACTGATTGATTCTCTGGCAGACTCAAGGTCTCCTGTCTGAAGCTCTACAATGCAGAGATTATTCCACCCTTCAATACGGTCACCCTTTAACTCAGTCAGCCGTTTATACTGCTCAATGGCACCCTTGAAATCTTTCTTTTTATAATAGGTATTCCCATATTCAAGAATCAGTGAATAGCTGTCCGGATTATTATCTGTCAGCTCCTTGAAAAACTCAAGTGCTTCATTATACCAGCCAAGGTCACAATACAGCTGAGCAAGCTGTATTGCCTTGTTAAGATTCTGCGGATCAGCTTCAAATGCCAGGCGC